>Ga0163150_10000860_pt1 | contig 54332 bp, 47 predicted proteins | sample OliLakLV19P2IB_FD_148628 | JGI IMG/M metagenome (GOLD analysis project Ga0163150, IMG submission 148628) | Freshwater microbial mat bacterial communities from Lake Vanda, McMurdo Dry Valleys, Antarctica - Oligotrophic Lake LV.19.P2.IB | ecosystem: Environmental > Aquatic > Freshwater > Lake >...
CGATGCGAGTGAAGGACCCTCGGAAAGCCGGATGCGGGAAAACCGCCCGTCCGGTTTGATGAGGGGCGGAGTAAGACGGTCATTGGCCCTCGGGCCTCTTCATCCCGTCCGCTCCGCCTACTCTACTTTGGAATTTCGGGCCACGGTTCACTCACGGGAAAAGGTTGCAGACCCCGGCGGCCGTGCCCGCCACTTCCAATCACACCCCCGTTCGAACGGCCACTTGCAGTTTGAGCGATCATTCGTAAGTTCCCGTTCGCGCAAAAAGAAGAAAAAGGACACATGGAAATTCCGACTGAACCGATTGGCAGTATTCCGAGACCGACTGAACTGATCGATGCCATCGCTGCGGCCGGTGATGATGCCGCGCCTCAGTTGGAGGCCCTCTACGAAGCAGCGATCAAAGATACCATCGAGCGATTCGAGGCCACCGGCTCACCGGTGATCACGGATGGCGAACAAAGGAAGTACCACAATTTCTGGACCTATTGCGTCCATGGCCTCCCGAATGTCGCGCCGGATGGTTTCAAAATCCCTTTCGCGGCCGGGCACACGCGCCGGATGCATCGGCTGACGGCAGGGCCGTTTCGTTACAAGGTTTCAGCGGATCGCTATCTGGATGTCGCGCTGCGTTACGCGAAAAAGCCCGTCAAGCAGGCGGTCATTTCGCCGTCGGCTTTGAGCCTGATGTATCCTGCGGAAGATATTGCGGGATATACGCGTCAGGAATTCATCGATGACCTTCTGTGCGAGCACGAAACCGAAATCCGCAACTCCCTGCAGAAGGGCGCGCACAAAGTGCAGATTGATTTCACGGAAGGCCGGCTGGCGGTGAAGCTCGATCCAACCGGCAGTTTGCTGAACAGCTTCATTGGCTTGAACAATCTTGCCTTGTCGAAATTCTCCGAGGACGAACGCCAGCGCATAGGCGTCCATACTTGTCCGGGCGGCGACCGCGATTCCACGCACAGCGCCGACGTTGATTACGCAGAATTGTTGCCCAGTTTATTTGAATTGCGGGTGGGAAACTTCTATATCGCCCTCGCGATCGAGGAGGATCCGGAGCGGGTTTTAAAGATTATCAGGAAGCACATGAAACCGAATCAAATGATTTTTGTCGGCGTCATTGCCACCATTGACCCGCATGTGGAAACGGCGGAAGAAGTTTGCGCCCGCGTTCTTCAGGCGGCCAAATACATTCCCATCGAACAGCTTGGCACGACGGACGACTGTGGATACTCCCCCTTTTGCGACGATGTTTCGACCACCCGCGACAAAGCCTTTGCGAAAATCAAAGCGCGCGTGGAAGGAACCCAACTCGCGGCAGAAATTCTCGGAGCGCGCTAATGGAACTGGATCGCGAGGAAGAAAAACTGCTCCGCTCCGTGGCCCTGCAAAACTCCAGGGCGGTGATGGTCGCGCGTGAACGCGCCGAGCGCGAGTTGATCCAGGCCAAGGAAGCGTTGGAGCGAAAGGCCGAAGAACTCGCCCAACAACGTGAATGGTTTCAAGTCACTCTTTCCAGCATTGGCGATGCAGTCATCACGACCGATACGCAAGGCAAAGTCACATTCCTAAATCCGATCGCCGAAACGATGACGGGTTGGAAGATGACCGATGCAGTCGGCCATCCTCTGGAAACGGTTTTCAAGATCGTCAATGAGACCAGCCGCCAGCCGGTGGACAATCCCATCGCAAAAGTCTTGCGGGAAGGCAACATCGTCGGACTGGCGAATCACACTGCGTTAATTGCCAAAGACGGACGAGAGACGGCCATCGAGGATAGTGCGGCTCCGATCCGAAACTCGAAGGGAGAAATTTCCGGCGCCGTGATGGTTTTTCATAATGTGACCGAGAGACGCGGGGCGGAAGTGGCGCTGCGGCGGAGCGAGAAATTGCTCTCGGACTTTTTTGAAAATGCCGCCGTGGGGCTGCACTGGGTGGGGCCGGACGGGATAATTCTCCGGGCCAATCGCGCCGAACTGGAACTGCTGGGCTATTCCGAGGAGGAATATGTCGGCCACCACATTTCTGAGTTTCACGCAGACGCTCCGGTCATTTCTGACATTCTTAACAAGCTGACTTGTGGCGAGACGTTGCACAGTTGCGCGGCCCGATTGCTGACAAAGGACGGATCGATCAAGCATGTACTCATCTCGTCCAACGTCCTTTGGGAAAACGGAAAGTTCATCCACACCCGTTGCTTCACGCGTGACATCAGCGAACAAAAGCGGGCGGAAGAAACCCTTCGCAAAGAATCCGAGCGACTGCATTTGGCGATGTCCGCCGGACGCCTGGGCGATTGGACATGGAACGCCAGCACCGACATCGTCACCCTGTCCGATCGCGCGGCAGATATTTTTGGCCTTCCCCACGGCGCAACAATCACGTGGACGAAAATGCGGGAGATATTGCACGAGGAAGATCGCGAACCCGCCCGGCTCGCCCTCGAGAAAGCGCTGGCCGATCATTCCGATTACAACATTGAATATCGGGTCACTCATCCTTCCGGCGCGCTTTGCTGGATTGCATCAAAAGGACTTGGGACGTACCGGGATGATGGCTCCGGGACGGGCATGATCGGCGTGGTGCAGGACATCACGGATCAAAAAGAATCCGAGGAAAATATGCGCCGCAGCGAAGAACGACTTCGCACTCTGGCCAATTCCATTCCGCAACTGGCATGGATGGCGGAGCCGGACGGCCACATCTTTTGGTACAACGACGGCTGGTACAACTACACCGGCACCACGCTCGCGGAGATGGAAGGCTGGGGCTGGGAGAAAGTTCACGATCCCAAAATGCTGCCGCTGGTCACGGAGAGATGGAACGAGTCGCTTCGCACCGGACAGCCATTCGAGATGGAGTTTCCCCTCCGGGGCGCGGACGGCGTGTTCCGGTGGTTCCTCACGCGGGTCAATCCAATGCGCGACAGCGAAGGCCGCGTGGTGCGGTGGTTCGGGACCAATACCAACGTGGATGAAGTCCGGCGCACGCGTGAAGCGCTGCTCGAAGAGACGCGCGTGCTGGAATTGCTCAACGACACGGGCGCAGCCATCGCGTCCAAGCTCGATTTACAAAGCCTGGTGCAGACCGTCACCGATTCAGCAACGCAGCTCACGGGCGCGAAGTTCGGCGCGCTTTTCTATAACGTCATCAACGAGCAGGGTGAATCGTTCCTGCTCTACACACTTTCGGGAGCGCCGCGCGAGGCGTTCGAGAAGTTCGGACTGCCGCGCAATACGCCGGTGTTCAACCCGACCTTCCGCGGCGAAGGAGTGATGCGCTCCGGCGACATCACGAAAGACCCGCGGTACGGAACGATGTCGCCGCACCATGGCATGCCCAAGGGACATTTGCCCGTGCGCAGTTACCTCGCGGTGCCGGTCATCTCCCGCTCGGGTGAAGTCCTCGGTGGGCTCTTTTTCGGCCACCCGGAGGCGGACATTTTCACAGAACGCAGCGAGCGGCTGGCCGTGGGCGTGGCCGCGCAAGCGGCGGTCGCGATCGACAACGCACGTTTGTATGACGCGGCGCAAAAGGAAATCGCCGAGCGGAAGAAAGCCGAGGAAGCGTTGGCGCAGCGGGTTCGTCTGACGGCGCTGCGCGCGGAAGTGAGTGCGGATCTGGCGCGGAGCGACGACCTCCGCGTAGTGTTGAAGCGCTGCACCGACGCGCTGGTGAAGCATGTGGATGCCTGTTTCGCGCGCATCTGGACGGTGAACGCCGCCGAAAACTTTTTGGAGCTTCAGGCCAGTTCCGGAATTTACACGCACCTCGACGGCCCGCATGGCCGCGTGAAGATGGGCCAGTTCAAGATCGGCCGCATCGCCGAGAATCGGCAGCCGCATCTCACGAATGATGTTCAGAATGACCCAAATATCAGCGACCCGGATTGGGCCAGGAGAGAAGGCATGGTCGGCTTTGCCGGTTATCCACTCATGGTGGAGAGCCGCGTCGTCGGCGTCATCGCCCTGTTTGCGCGCCAGCCGTTCACCGAGGAATTGCTGAAAGAGTTGTTGCTCATGGCCGATGGATTGGCGCAATGGATTCAACGGAAACAGGCCGAGCAGGCTTTGCACGAAGCTCAGGAGAAATTGAGCCGCCATGCGGAGGATTTGGAGAATCAGGTCACCGAACGCACGTCCGCTCTTCGGGAAACGATCGGGGAGCTGGAAGCATTTTCCTACAGCATCTCCCACGACATGCGCGCGCCGCTGAGGGCCATGCAAAGCTTTGCCCTCATTCTCGCCGAAGATTACGCGCTGCACCTGGATGCCAACGGCAAGGAATACATTCGCCGCATCACCACCGCTGCCGAGCGCATGGATCGGCTGATCCAGGACGTGCTGACTTACAGCCGAATCGCCCGCACCGATCTGCCCCTGGTCCCGATTGACGTGGAAAAGCTGATCAAGGACATCCTTATTTCGTATCCGGCGTTTCAAGCTCCGGCGGCCGAGATTCAGGTCGAGGGAGAATTTCCCCGAGTGCTGGGCTTGGAGGCGGTGCTGACGCAGTGCATCTCGAACCTGCTTGGCAACGCGGTGAAGTTCGTCCCGCCGGGAGGGCCGCCACGGGTGCGGGTGTGGGCAGAGACGATGCCGAACGGTGCAACGGTGCGGATTTTGTTCAAAGACAACGGAGTGGGCATCGAGAAGGACGCGCACGAACGGATTTTTGTCATGTTCCAGCGACTCAGTAAAAGCTATGAAGGCACCGGCATCGGCCTGGCCATCGTCAAGAAAGGTGCCGAGCGTGTGAGCGGAACCGTGGGCCTGGAATCTGAGCCGGGCCGCGGCAGCACATTTTGGCTGGAATTAAAACGCGCCGATGCCCCAAGAAAATGATAGTCGAGAAACTAGTTTTGTATGCGGAGGATGACGAGAACGACGTCTTCTTCATGGAACGCGCTTTCCAGCAAGCCGGTATCGAGCATCGGTTGCAGGCCGTGGCGGACGGAAAGTCGGCTATCGAGTATCTCTCGGGCACAGGCGCCTACCAGTCGCGCGAAAAGCATCCGTTGCCGTGCCTCATCCTCCTCGACCTGAGTATGCCGGGGATATCCGGGCACGAAGTTCTGAAATGGGTGCGCTCGCAACCCGCCACCTGCACGGTGCCCGTCATCGTCCTCACCTCTTCCAATCAGGAGAGTGACATTCATCGCGCTTACATTCTTGGAGCAAACGGATACCTCATCAAACCCGGCAAGCCGGAGGAACTGCTGACGATGGTCAAAGGCATTAAGGATTATTGGCTCACCCAAAACCGTCTGTCGTCCCCTGGCGGCCCTTTGGCGGAGATGCCGCCGCGCGGCCCGTAGAAAGCCCCGCCCGCTTGCGGCCGCTGGCCGTCTTCCTCCTTCCCCTGGCTGCATTCCCCTGTAACTTCGCCGCGCATGGAAATGGCCGACACCGTTCAGACCGAGACTGTTGAACACCAACCCGTTCAACCGCAGCCGATTCAGAAATTCGAACTGGCCAACGGCCTGCGCCTGCTCGTGAAGGAAGATCACCGCCTGCCGTTCGTGGAGTTTCGCACCGTGCTGCGCGGCGGCGTGCTGGCCGAGACGCCCGAGAACAACGGCGTGACGCTGCTCATGGCCAAGATGCTTTTGCAGGGCACCCAGACGCGCACCGCCGAGCAGATCGCCAGCGAGATGGAATCGATGGGCGGCTCCATCGACAGCTACGGCGGCAACAACAGCTTCGGCGTGAACGCCGAGGTGATGACCGAGGACTTCACGACTGGGCTGAACATTGTCGCCGACGTGCTGCTGCACCCGGCGTTCCCCCAGGACGCCTTCGAACGCGAGCGCGAGATGCAGCTTTCCACCATCCGCGCGCAACGCGACCAGTTGCTCCAGAGTGGCGGACGCCTCATGCGCCGTGCCCTCTTCGGCAACCAGGGCTACGGACTCGACAGCCAGGGCACGGAGGAAAACATCTCCAAGCTTCAGGTCGCCGACGCGCAGAAGTTTTACGAGGGACTCTTCGCGCCGACCAATTGCGTCATCGCCATCTTCGGTGACGTGAAGGCGGAGGACGTGCGCCAGGCCATCACGCAGAAGTTCGGCGCGTGGAAGAACCACTCGTTGCTGCCCGAAGCCACCGTGCCGCCCGCGCTCGCCGCCACAACGCGCGTCAGCGACACGCGCGATAAGAAGCAGGCTGTGCTGCTCATCGGCTATCCCGGCGCGAGCCTCTTCAGCGAGGACCGCTACGCGCTGGAGCTGTTGCAGGAATCCCTCAGCGACCTCGGCTCGCGGCTCTTCGCGCGCATCCGCGAGAAACTCGGCCTGGCCTACTACGTGGGCGCGCAGAATTTTCTCGGACTCACGCCCGGCTACTTCGCCTTCTACACCGGCACCGAGCCGGAAAAGGTGGCGCAGGTCGAAACCGAGATGCTCAAGGAAGCCGCCGCCCTCCGCGCCGACGGCCTGACCGCCGAGGAACTCACCCGGGCCAAGGCGAAGGTGGTGGGCCAGAAGAAAATTGCCCGGCAAGATTTGGGTGGCTACGCCATGGCCGCCGCCCTCGACGAACTCTACGGACTCGGCTACGACCGCAGCGACAAGGACGACGCCCGCTACGAAGCCGTGACCCTCGACGACATCCGCCGCATCACGAAGAAATACCTGAGCGAGGAAAAGTTCGTGATCTCGGTGGTGCAGCCGGGGAAACCGTAGCGGGGGCTACCGGCAAACCTGCTTCGTTCCAACTTCTGTCACGAGCGGGATGGAACGCTGACCTTCATCGCGAAAGCGTTCGAGCGTCGTCAGTAGCATGGCTGCTGATCCCGCATCCAAATTTCCTGTGTATCGGACAGCACTTTGGCGGAACTCATCCCATTCGCGATGCAGCGCCGCTCGTTCAGCGCGCTTGCGGCGGAAGAACTCCATATTCAGATCCAAAGCTGTGAGGTGGTAATCACCCGCAGGCGTGTTGGGAATCCATCGCCCGTCATCATCTTCAACGATGTGCTCTGGAAATTCGTTTTCGAGAGTGCAATTGAGCAGGCGACGTTTGGTATCAGCCGGATCACACACAAGCTTCGCTCGTTTGGTGTTGTTGCAAGTGCGACACGCCAGCATCAGGTTCCAGTACTGGTTCCGGGGCTTTGACTTCAAGTGTGCGTCAAAGTGGTCAATCTCCTTCTCCAAATCAGGACGATCCAGAAGCTGCATGCAATAAGCACATCGGTTCTCGAAGTCCGCGAGCAAGTGCTTAAAGGCTTTGCGGCGGTATGTTGCTTCCGTCAGAGTGCCGGACGGTCCTTTGCTGCGCTTGACACGCGGAGGCATCAGCGGGGAATCGGTTTCAGCAATTGCTGTAGTTCTTGCAGTTTCTTCCTCACCGCACGAATCCTTTCAATCTCAGCGTACTCGCGCATGTAATCCGCAGCGAAAACAAACCGACGCCGAGAGGAAAGCATCGTGGCATACAGATCCATTTCAGTTACTGGTGCAGCTTTGCGTCCCACCTTGCGCTCCAATCGGGAGAATTGGCGATGCGTGGTTTCCAAATTCCAATCGAAGTGTTGTGGTGCATCTACATCACCGCCGACTCTCGCGGCATCAGTTTCTTCGATGGGGGCTTCAACGGGAGGCGGAGCGATACCCATGCCAGCGGGAATATTTTGGTGACCCGCAGCGCGAGCGTTCGCCATTTCCACTCTCACTTCCGCAGCAGCACTCTGACCAGGATGTTCAGTCAAAATCATTCAAACCTCACGATAAATTGAAGGCGCGCAAAAGCTCCGACGCCAACTTCACCTGAAACGGTAGGGAACTATAAATGACCAAGACCGGCTGAACAATTATTTCATGCACGCCCTTGGCTTCAGACTCGGGCGGGAACACGGCCATTTGATGAATCGGAAACCAGCCAAAAACCATTTCGACGCGCGTGCTGACCCGGCTCAGGAAAGCCATGTTGGCGTATCTCATTTCTGGCACCATCGGGACGGAATCGATTTGCGCCGCATCATCAGGCGCAGTTTGCAGTCCCGCCAAGTACTCGGTGATCGATCTGGCACTTCTCTGGAGCATCACACCATCAAAGACGACGCGGTGGCTCACTCCTGAATCGCACTGCAAAAGAATTTCAACAACGCCTTCAGCGGCGTTCTCGGAACGCAAGGCGAACTTGCGTGCCCATGTCGTGACTGGCAATTGGGTGTGACCGAGACGGAAGCTCAAGGTAATTGGCTTCTTCAAGCGTTCGAGCTTTTCGGCGGTTTTTGCGCTTGGTTTCACGTAGGTTGCGAAGCATTCCTTTCCACATTCATGGTTGCAACCAGTAATTTCGGCTCAAACGGTCGCAACTTGAGGTTTCTCATGCAACGAATTTGGAGATCGAAGCCGTGGCCGCATCGCTTCTCAGTAACGCTTTTAGCCTGAAACCGCTTGGCACGCCCAGCCGATGTCTTGGTCTGGGAATCCATTCCTCAACCTGGCCAGGATTGCCGCCCGACCGTGAAACCCTCGCGTCCCGCCGCCTGTTGACGCCATCTCTTCCGGCTTGGACTTCGCCCCGCCCCCACCCAAGGCCGCCTCTTCGGCACCCCGCCGCGCTGAGGGCCGGAATCACGTTGGGACGGGCGAGCGACAGCGCCCTCCGTCACATGTGCGCGATGATGTTGTCGCCGAACTCGGAGCACTTGATCTCGGTGGCGCCTTCCATCTGGCGCGCGAAGTCGTAGGTCACGCGCTTGCTGGCGATGGCGCCGACTAAGCCTTTGAGAATCAAATCCGCCGCCTCGCCCCAGCCCAGGTAGCGCAACATCATTTCGCCGGACAGCACGAGGGAGCCGGGATTGACCACATCCTTGTTCGCATACTTCGGCGCGGTGCCGTGCGTGGCCTCGAAGATGGCGTGGCCGGTGATGTAATTGATGTTGCCGCCGGGCGCGATGCCGATGCCGCCGACTTGTGCAGCGAGCGCATCGCTGAGGTAATCGCCGTTCAAATTCAACGTCGCGATGACGGCGAATTCCTCGGGGCGCGTGAGCACTTGTTGCAGCGTGATGTCGGCAATGGAGTCCTTGATGAGGATCGCGCCCTTGGCGAGCGCGGCCTTCTGTTCCTCGTTCGCGGCCGGTTCGCCTTTTTCCTTCTTGGTGCGTTCCCACTTGGACCACGTATAGACCTTGTCGCCGAAAATGCGTTCCGCCGCGCTGTAACCCCAGTCGCGGAAACCGCCCTCGGTGTATTTCATGATGTTGCCCTTGTGGACAATGGTCACGCTCTTGCGCTTCTCGCGGATGGCATACTCGATGGCCGCCTTCACCAGGCGAATGGTTCCGATGGCCGACACGGGCTTGATGCCGATGCCGACGATCACTTCCGCGCTGCGCGAAGAATGATCCGGCGCGGCCTGGCGCAAATACTCCGTCCCCTTCTCCGCCGTGCCGAAACGGATCTTGGCAAAATCTTTCGGGAACTCATGCGCGAGGAAATCGAGCACACGTTGCGACTCGGGCGAGCCGCCGGCGAATTCGATGCCCGCGTAGATGTCCTCGGTGTTCTCGCGGAAGATGACCATGTCCACCTTCTCGGGATGCTTCACCGGCGAAGGCACGCCCGCGAAATACTGCACCGGGCGCAGGCACACGTAGAGGTCGAGCATCTGGCGCAGCGCGACGTTCAGCGAGCGGATGCCGCCGCCGACGGGCGTGGTGAGCGGGCCTTTGATGCCGACGAGAAAATCCTTGAACGCCTCGACGGTGTCGTCGGGCAGCCAGTTGTCGAATTTGTTCTTCGCGGTCTCGCCGGCGAAAACTTCAAACCACGAAATCTTGCGCTTCCCGCCGTACGCCTTCTCGACCGCCGCATTGAACACACGCTCACTCGAACGCCAGATGTCTGGTCCCGTGCCATCGCCACGGATAAAGGGGATGACAGGGTTTTCCGGCACGGAAAGTTTTCCGCCCGCGATGGTAATTTTGCCGCCAGCGGGCGGGGTCACGTCTTTGTAAGCCATAATTTTATCCTCAAAAAAGTCGCGCGTTCTTAGCCGAGCAGGCATGGGGCAGCAAGGAGTTTGAATGCGCGGCGTGCGTGGCGGGGAACCTCTGTGTCGGTTGATGAAAGGCGAGGCGGCGAAAATTGGCGTTTGGCATTCACAGCGCGCCCTCACACGATGCGCGGCATGGCGAAGTTTCCAGAGTTGCAAGGTCGCGCAGTCGTCATCACGGGCGGGGCGAACGGCATTGGCGAAGCCGTCGTGCGCGCGTGCCATGCGCAGGGCGCGCGTGTTTTCTTTTGCGACAAGGACACGGAGCGCGGCGCAACTCTCGCACGGGAACTCGGCGCGGGCGTTTCATTTCACGCCGTGGACTTGGTCAGCGAGAGCGCCATCGTGGAGTGGATCGCCGCCATCAAACGCGAGGCGCAATCCATCCACGCTCTCATCAATAACGCGGCGTGGGATCCGCGAATTCCATTTCTCGAAACGACGGCGCAGCAGTGGGACGATCTCTTTGCCGTGAACTTGCGCGCGTATTTTCTCACGGCCCGGGAATGCGCCCCGGTCATGCCGCCCGGCAGCGCCATCGTGAATGTCTCCTCGGTCACGTTCTACAACACGCCCACGCAGATGGTCGCCTACGTGGCGACGAAGGGCGGCGTCATCGGCTTCACGCGTTGTCTGGCCCGCGAACTCGGGCCGTCGCGCATCCGCGTGAACTGCGTCTCGCCCGGCTGGGTTTTCACCGAGCGGCAGATTCGTGACTACTTGACGGACGAGAACAAGCGGCTCGTGCAGGAGCGCCAGTGCATTCCCGATTTCATCCAGCCGGCGGAAATGGCGGACGTGATTCTCTTCCTCGCCAGCGACCTGAGCGCGTGCGTGACGGGGCAGGAAATTCTGGCCGACCGCGGCTGGGCGCATTCGTGAGCAGAGCCTGCGCCGGCACGACGTAACGCCGGCTTTCCAGCCGGCAGGTCGCGAGACTTTCCAGTCCCGTGTTGATCGGACGGTCGAGGTGCGCTCCCCGTGAATGGGTGCCTCTTGAAGGTGCCGCCATCATCGGAGCGATGGAGCGCGGGCGTCCCGCCCGCCCGCATGGAACCAGACGCCACTCCGCCGAGCCAGCGTGTGGAGGTACCAAATCCTCGCGCCGTCCGGCGGGCGGGACGCCCGCGCTCCTCGGGCGGTACTTTCAAGAGACGCCCCCATGAATCACCGCGCATTTCAAACTTCTACCCGTCGCACCGCCTGCGGTAGCGTCGCCGACATGCCCCGTTTGAAAACTCTTGGCCCGGTCGTGCTGGGGTGCGCCTGGCTCGCCGCCGGCTGCCGACCCGCGCCAACCGATCCGCCCGCCGCGTCGGCTCCTGAATGGTTCAGCAACATCACGGCCTCGTCGGGCCTCACGTTCCTGCATCGCGCGGGCACGAATTATTTCATGCCCGATCAAGTCGGCTCCGGCGTGGCGCTGTTTGACTACGACAACGACGGGCGGCTGGATGTTTATTTCGTGCAGAATGGCGGCGCGGGTTCCGACGCGCGCAACCAACTTTTTCATCAGGAGGAAAACGGGACGTTCAAAAACGTGAGCGCGGACTCGGGACTCGACGTGAGCGGGCGCGGCATGGGCGCCATCGCGGGCGACGTGAACAACGACGGACGCGCCGACGTGGTGGTGACGGAGTATGGCGCGACGCGGCTGTTTCAGAATCTCGGCGGCGGAAAATTTCGCGAAGTCACGCGCGCAGCGGGACTGGACAATCCGCGCTGGGCCGCGACCGCGAGCTTTGTGGATTACGACCGCGACGGCTGGCTCGATTTGGTCGCCGCCAATTATCTGGATTACGACCCCACCCACGTCTGCCATGACGTGCAGGGACAGCAGGATTTTTGCGCGCCCCAGGCCTTCAGTCCCACGGCCACGCGGCTCTGGCGGAACGCCACCGCGCAGGCGGGCGGCGAGCCGCGCTTCACCGACCGCAGCGAGGCGAGCGGCGTCTTCCGCGTGCCGGGCGTGGCGCTGGGCCTGGTCTGCGCGGATTTCGACGGCGACGGCTGGCCGGACATTTTTTGCGCGGACGACGGACGGCCCAACCGCCTCTTCATCAACCGGCGCAACGGCACCTTCACCGAGGAGGCGGCGCAGCGCGGGCTGGCTTTCAACGCGATGGGCGCGACGGCGGCGAACATGGGCACCGCCTTCGCCGACGTGGACGGCGACGGAATGGGCGACGTGTTCGTGACGCATCTCACAGATGAATATCACTCGCTCTACAAGCAGGGGCCGCGCGGCGTGTTCCTCGATCAGGTGGGCGCGTCCGGTTTGCAGCAGCAGGGCTGGCGCGGCACGGGCTTCGGCACGGTGCTCGCGGATTTCAACAGCGACGGCGCGCCCGATCTCGTCTCGGCGAACGGGCTGGTGCGACGGCTGTTGAAAAACCAAACGCCCGTCGCGGCGGGCGTGAATCCTTGGTGGGCGCGCTACGCCCAGCGGTCACAACTCTTCGTCAATCAAGGCGGCGGAAAATTCCGCGACCTCTCGCTGGAGCAGCCCGCGCTGTGCGGCGAGGCCATGGTCGCGCGCAGCCTCGCCGTCGGTGACCTCGACAACGATGGCGCGCAGGATTTGCTCCTCTGCGCCGTCGGCGGCCCGGCGCGCGTGCTGCGGAACGTCGCGCCACAACGCGGTCATTGGCTCAAGGTGCGCCTGCTGTTGCCGCAGCAAGGAGGCCGCGACGCCATCGGTGCGGAGGCAGTCGTCCACGCGGGCGGGAAAAAACGTTGGGCCGTGCTCCAGCCCGCGACCAGCTACCTCGCGAGCAATGATCCCACGCTGCACTTTGGACTCGGCACGGCGGCGAACGTGGACTCGATTGAAATTCTCTGGCCGGATGGCGGGAAAGAAACGTTCAGCGGCGGCGCGGCGGACAAGCTGATGGTGCTCAAAAAAGGAGACGGGAAGTGAAGCGTCAAAAATCTTCCGCCGCGAAGGCGCACAAACTCACCGGCAAAAAATCCAGCCGCCGCTCCCCAGTCCGCGCGCTGGTTGGAATTTTGGCGGTTGGGATTTGTTTGGGCTTTGGAATTTGGATGTTGAAATTTCGTGCCCAGCCCACGCCGCCCGTGGTCGCGCTGGGGCTGCTTGATCCCGCCCTGCGGTCGCTCATCGAAACGTCGCGCGTGGCCGTGGTGCGCGCGCCGGAGTCGGGCGCGGCCTGGGGCCGGCTCGGCGAGACGTTGCAGGCCGCCGAGTTTTTCCCGGAAGCGCGCCTGTGTTATTCAAACGCCGCCGTGCGCGACCCGCAGAATTTCCGCTGGCCCTATCTCAGCGGCGTCCTTGAGCAAGTGGGCGATCCGGCGCTGGCGGTGCGGCATCTCACCCGCGCCACCGAACTCGCCGCCGGGCGCACCGACTCCCCGCGCTTTCAGCTCGCGCGCACCCTCGTCGAGCAGGGGCAGTTTGATCAGGCGGAACCGCATTTGAAACTGTTGCTCGCCAGTAATCCCGGTCACGCCGCCGCCCGCGTGGAACTGGGCCGTGTGCATCTCGCGCGCGGTGCGTTCAAGCAGGCCACGCTCGCGCTCCAGCCCGCGCTGACCAATCAATACACCATGCGCTCCAGCCTGCTGCTCGGCGCGCAGATCGCCCAGCGCAACGGTCAGCCCGAGGTCGCCGCGCAGCTCGCGCGCCGCGCCAGCACCATGCCCCGCTCCTTTGACTGGCCGGACCCGGTGCTGCACGACGTGCAGGCGCTGCGCACCGACCGCGCGCGCCTGGCCGAGCAGGCGAACCGCCTCTTGCAGCAGCAAAAATTTCCCGAGGCCGGGGCCGTGGTGCAGAAAATGTTGGACGCCGCGCCCAATGATCCCGAGGGCCTGCTGCTCTGGGGCCGGCTGAATTATTTGCAACGGCGCTGTCCCGAAGCCGAGACGGCCTACCGCCAATTGTTGCGATTCCAGCCGGACTCGCTCAACGCCCTGGTGCAGCTCGGTCTCGCGCTCATGTGCCAAGAGCAGTGGACCAACGCCGCCGTCACGCTTGAGCGCGCCCTCGCGCTCAAGCCGGACTTCGCGCAGGCCCACGGCAATCTCGGCCTCGCCCGCTCGAAATCGGGCGACACGGCAGGAGCCATCCGCGCCTTCCGCGACGCGCTCCGCAACACGCCGGGCGACCTCGCCGCGCATCTGAACCTCGCGGAAGAGCTGGCCAACGCGGGCTTGCTGGAGGAGGCCGAACAACACGTCGCCCACGCCGCCGCGCTCAATCCCAAAGACCCGCGCGTGATCCAGGCGCGCACGCAACTGGGCGTGAAGTAAATGTGTATGAACGACGACGTGACCCTCCTTCTCGACGCGGCGCGGCGCGGTGACGCCGCCGCGACGCACGAGCTTCTGCCGCTGGTCTATGACGAATTGCGCCGCATCGCCGCTTTCAAAATGGCGCACGAGGCGGCGGGCCACACGCTGCAAGCCACCGCGCTGGTGCATGAAGTCTGGCTGCGGCTCGCCGGGCCGAACGAACAGGAGTGGCAGAACCGCGCGCACTTCTTCGGTGCGGCGGCGGAGGCGATGCGGCGCATCCTCGTCGAACACGCGCGCAAGAAGCAGGCGCTCAAACGCGGCGCGGGCGCGGAGCATCAGGAACTCGACGAATCCGCGCTAGTGATGATCGCACCGCCGGACGAACTGCTCGCCGTCCACGAGGCGCTCGACGCCTTTGCGCTCCAAGATCCCACGGCCGCGGAACTGGTGAAGCTCCGTTACTTCGTGGGCATGACGATGGACGAAGCGGCGGCGGCGTTGAATCTTCCGACGCGCACGGCGGAACGGACGTGGGCTTACGCCCGCGCGTGGCTGCATCGCGAGATTCGCCGGGAGATGTGAAGTGACTGGTCGTGGGGCAGCCGTCCCGGCTGCCATTTGTCCACTGGCCGTCCCGGCTGGTGGTTCTTCAGCCGAGACGGCCAAAGGACTCAGGCAGCCGGGACGGCTGCCCCACTAGCCTTTTTCGCCCGCACTTTACGGCGGACTTCCCTGCCGGTTTCACGCAAGTATCTTCAAGAAGCCCATGGCCCAGAATTCATCAACGTCCTCCAGCGCACGCGAACGCGAACTGTTTCTCGACGCGCTGGAGCTTGACCCCGCCGAGCGCGGCGCGTTTCTGAACGCGGCGTGCGGCGTGGATCAGGAGCTGCGGCGGCGGGTGGAGGAATTGCTTCTTGAGCAAGCCTACGTCGGCGATTTCCTCGAAGCCCCCGCCGCCACGCCGTCCGACACCATTCGTCTCGGCCACACCACCTTGCTCGCGGCGAACGTGACGGAGAAAGCGGGCGACCGCATCGGACGCTACAAGCTGCTGCAAAAGATCGGCGAGGGCGGCTGCGGAATCGTTTACATGGCCGAGCAGGAAGAACCGGTGCGGCGACGCGTCGCGCTCAAGGTCATCAAGCTCGGCATGGACACCAAGAGCGTCATCGCCCGCTTCGAGGCCGAACGTCAGGCGCTCGCGATGATGGAGCATCCGAACATCGCGCGCGTGCTCGATGCGGGTTCCACGGAGACGGGCCGGCCGTACTTCGTCATGGAACTCGTGCGCGGCGTGCGCATCACCGAGTATTGCGACGAGAACCATCTCGCGACCGAAGACCGGCTGAAACTGTTCACGCAAGTGTGCCAGGCCATTCAGCACGCGCATCAGAAGGGCATCATCCACCGCGACATCAAGCCCTCAAACATTCTCGTCACGCTGCATGACAGCGTGCCGGTGCCCAAGGTGATCGACTTCGGCATCGCGAAAGCGACCGAGCAGCGGCTCACGGACAAAACGTTGTTCACGGAGTTCACCGCCTTCATCGGCACGCCGGCTTACATGAGTCCCGAGCAGGCGGAGATGAGCGGGCTGGACATCGACACGCGCGCCGACATCTACAGCCTGGGCGTGCTGCTCTACGAATTGCTCACGGGCAAGACGCCGTTCGACGCCGAGGCGCTCTTCCGTGCCGGACTGGACGAATGCCGGCGCACCATACGCGAGAAGGAGCCGGTGCGCCCTTCGACGAAGCTCGCGACCATGGCCGATGTGGAACGCACCGCCACCGCGAGCCGCCATCGCACGGATGCGCCGAAATTGATTCATTCGTTGCGCGGCGACCTCGACTGGATCGTGATGAAGGCGCTGGAAAAAGATCGCACGCGCCGTTACGCCACGGCGAACGATCTGGCGGCGGACATCACGCGCTTCGTCGAGGGCGACGCGGTGCTGGCGCGTCCGCCAAGCACGGTTTATCGCGTCCAGAAATTCGCGCGCCGGCATCAGGTGATTTTTTCCGCCGCCGCCATTGTCGTCCTCACGCTGCTGACGGGTGTGACCGTGAGCACTTGGCTGGCCCTTCGCGCGCGCGAGGCGGAGCAGACGGCGCTTGGCTCACAAGGCCGGGAGACGGTGCTGCGGAAAAAAGCCGAGCGCGACAGCGCCGCCGCGCAACTGAACGAGTACGTGGCGGACATCAACCTCGCGCAGACGACCCCGAGCACATCGAGCACACCGGACTGATTTCCAGCCTCGCCTTCTCGCCGGACGGACACACGCTCGCCTCGGCCAGCATGGACTACTCGATCCGGCTCTGGGATTTCGCGACGCGCCAGCCCGTTGGCGCCTTGCAAGGGCACGCCAGCGAAGTGTGGACCGTTGTTTTCTCGCAGGACGGAAAAACCATCGCCAGCGGCAGCAGTGACGGCACGGTGAAACTCTGGCCCACGCAGCGCGTGAAGGAGCCAAGCCCGCTGCCCGGCACCTGGCAGCCCGTGGCCTATGCGAAAGACAGCAAGACGCTCGCGGCGCTGAACAGCCAGGGCATGATCGGTTTCATCAACGCCCGCACGCACGAACTCGAACAGCCATGGGCGCTCGACGGGCGTGGATTCCGCCGCGCCCTCGAAATCTCGGTGAGCGAAGACCTCAGCACCCTCGCGCACACGGCCGAGAACGGGACTGTGAAAATCTGGAACACGGCCACGCCCGAAGCGACCGAATTGAAAGTCTCGGACAATTTCGTCGAGACGGCCGTGCTCTCGCCGGACGGGCGGGTGCTCGTGACTTCGAGCCGGGGCCGCAATGTGCGCTGGTGGGACTGGCGCGCGGGCACCAGCACCGCCATCGCGGGCGACGCGCAGCGCCTGCATTTCGCGCGCGACGGGCGCACGCTGGTCGTAATGCAGCGCGGCGGCGTGGTGCTGGTCTGGGACGTGGTCACCGGGGCGGCGCGGTTTGATTTCAAGATCGAGGCACCACTGGGCATTGAATCCGCAGTTTCCGCCGACGGTTCCGTGCTGGCCGTGGGCTGCGCGGATGAATCGATCCAACTCTTCGACACCGCCAGCGGCGAACTGATCGGCTCGTGCTTCGGCCACAAACAAAGCGTCAGTTCACTGGCCTTCTCACCCGACGGTCACACGCTGGCCAGCGCGAGCGACGACAGCACGTTGAAACTTTGGAACGTGGCCACGCAGCAGGAGTTGCTCACCATCCGCCGTCTCGGCGGCGCGCTACGTGGACTGACCTTTTCTCCCGACGGCCAATGGCTCGTGGGCGGCGGAAGTTTCTCGCAGCGGTCCGGCGGACTGCGTTTTTATCCCGCGCCGCAGCCTTGATTTGCTCTGGCGAGGCTCAAGATTCCGGCGCGAGATTCGCGGCCACGTCCGTGCGGTAGGCTTTGAACGCGGGCGCGAGTCCGGCCAGCGCGCCAAAGAAAATCATCAGCGGCGGTGCCCACAGGAAGACGGCGGAGAAGGCGAACGGTTCCAGCACCACGCCGGTGCGTTCACGGATCATCGCGGTGGCCACGCTGATGATGATGGCATACACCGCCAGGCCCGCCACCACACCGAGCGAGGTGATGACGCCCGCTTCGGCCACGACCGCGCCGAAAACCGTCGCGCGCCGCGCCCCGAGCGCGCGCAGAATGGCGATGTCGCGCCGGCGCGCGTGCATGGAGTTGTAGATGCTCGCGAGCACGGCGGCGAGGGCCACGAGCGCGACGAGCGCCGCCGTGAGCCGCAGCACTTGCGCGAACCAGCCGACCTTGTCGAAAAGCTGCGCCACGGTTTTCCCCACCGGCCACGCGAACGTCAGCCGCGTGCCGTCCTTGTTGTAATGCCGGTCGAGGGCAAAGCCCGCCGTCGGCGAGCGCAGCGCCACCAGCACCGCGCTCACGTCCGTGGCGGCGTCGGGATCATGGCCGGCCATGTTCTGCAAGCCTTCGAGCGGAATCCAAATCACGCGGTCGGCGGGCGTGTTCGAAGGCTTGAGCACACCGGTCACCACATACGTTTCCTCGTGCTCATGCTGGTCGCCGGCTTCGAGGCCGTGCTGCGGACGGAACTGATCGCCGGGCTTGAGATTCAACTGCCGCGCGACAAAAGAGCCGACTAGCGCCTCGCGAAAACCGGACTCGAAGAAGCGCCCGTCCGGCTCGATCTCAAATTTCCTGCCCGGTGACAGTTCCACACCCGTGAACATTTCAGGCACGGTGCCCACGATGCGGTGACCGCGATAGTTGTCGCCCACGGCCAGCGGCACGGCGAGCGCCACGGCCGGATTGGTTTTGATTTCGAGATAGTCGGCCCACGCGACGTTGCCGGGCGAGGCCTCGAGATGGAACACGGCATTGAGCACCAGTTGCAGCTTCGAGCCGCGCGCACCGAGCACCGCGTCGAAGCCCGAGTCCACGCTGGTGAACGCGCGTTGCGACTGCTCCTGCAACACCCACACCGCCAGCCACAGCCCGGAGGCAAGCGCGATGGACGCGGCCGTCACGGCGGTCGAGAGCGCGTGCTGGCGCAAACTTTTGCGGACAAGGAGCGGCCAGGTCATACGCGCACCTCCGGGTCGGCGGGGTGGTTCAACGCGGCGAAATCACGCACGTCCTCGAAGGCCGCCAGCGTGCGCGCATCGTGGCTGACGAGCAGCAGCGCCGCGCCCGCCTCCTGGCAGGCGGCGCGGATGAGCGCCAGGGCCTCGTCCGCGTGGCGCGCATCGAGATTGCCGGTGGGTTCATCGGCCAGCACGAGGCGCGGACGGCTGGCGAGCGCGCGCGCCACGGCCACGCGCTGCTGCTGCCCGATGGAAAGCTGGCGCGGGTAATAATCCAGCCGGTGCCCGAGACCGACCCGTTCCAGCAACGTGCGCGCGGCGGCCCGGTCCGTGCCCGGTCCGAACGACATGCCGAGCAGCACGTTCTCCAGACAGGTGAAACCTTGCAGCAAATTGAAGCTCTGAAAAATGTAGCCAATGGATTCCGCGCGAAGACGATCCCGCCGCGCCTCGGAAAGCACCGTGAGTTCCGTGCCGCCGAGCTGAATGGAGCCGCTGTCGGCCTGGAGAATGCCCGCGATGAGATGCAGGAACGTCGTCTTGCCCGAGCCGCTCTCGCCGCGCAACGCGCACTGCGCGCCCGCGTCGAGCGCGAAAGCGTTCACCCGCAAAAGTTCCACGCGCCCGCCGTCCGGGGCGGTGAACGATTTTCGCAGGTCTTTGATCGCAAGCAGCGGCATGGCTTAACGCGCGGCGTCCTTCACGACTTCCGCGCCCTCTCCTTCCATCTGGTAAATGCCGGTGAAGTAGCCCTGCACGTAAATCTCGCCGACGCGCAGCGTGCCGGACACGGCCTGCGGCTCATAGCCGCCGTCAATGCCCGCGCCCTTCATCTTCACGCGCACCCAGTGGCTGACCTGCGGCGACTCGCCGAAGCAGCAGTCGCCCGCGTCGCGCGTGAGCAGAAATTCCGTGACCATCCCGTTCTTCATCCGCAGCGGCAGCGCGTAGCCGGTGATGACCACCTTCGCGCCGTCGAGCGCCTTGACCTCGGGAGGGATGGCACCAAGCGGCTTCGTCTTCGGACGCCCCGCCGAGTCATCCGCCGGATCATTTGTGACGGTGAAAGGAAAACTGCCGAGCAGATCGAAACCGAGTTCGCGAAAGCCCGCGTCGTTCGTGCGCGGTGGAGCGATGGTCGGCGGGGCCAGCCGCAGCAGCGGCACGTTGTTCGACAAAGTGCGCGCGGTGGAGGCGGCGCTGTTCGTGCGTGCGCGCAATGGCACAATCGGCTCGCCGCGAATCTCCCGCCGCGCGCGCGCCGGTTCGCTGGCGGCCCACGCCGCGAGCGCGCCGCCGAGCAGCGTGGCCAGCAGCCCGGGCCAGCGCCGGTTTGTTCTCGGGATGTGCATCGTTCGTTTCAAGGTTCGCGCCCGCGATCATCGGGGGCCAAAACACCTGGCGCAACTGACGATTGAAGGACGGCGCAGCTTCACCTCCCGCCCGTTCGTCCTGGTGGCCGAGGTCAGGCCCGGCGGCCGCACCACAGCATCGGGGCAGATCAGCGGCGGCAGTTTGCAACATCCAGTGAACTGCATCTCGCTCAATGTCCTCGGCTCGCTCGTCCTCGACATCGACGGCCACCGGCTCGACGCCACGTTCATCGACGACCAGGCGGTGGTGCGGGATTATTTCACGATCCAGAAAGGGCCGTGATTGAAAGGAGCGGCGGACAGCCTTGTCCGCAGAACGCACCTGGTTACCGTGACGGAGCGGAGCCTTCAGGCCGCTTCAGCGTGTTACCTTCAAGCAGGGCCGACTATTTCACATCATGTTGCTGTCGAAGCTGGCAGCGGCGTGAAGACCGCGCTCCAGGAACCACGATCAGCGGACATGGCTGTCCGCTGCTCCGCACTCTTCAGGCTAAGTTGCGTTCTGCGGCAGGAGCACGCGGACCACGCCGTGATTGGATTCCTTCGGGGCCACGATTTCCAGCTTGCCCCGGTGCGTCTCGATGATTTTCCGCGACACGGTGAGTCCGAGTCCGAGTCCGACGGTGCGCGTGGTGAAGAACGGCGACGGCACCCGGCTCACCGACTCGGGCGAGAAGCCCGCGCCGTTGTCCTGCACTTCGACCTGCGCCCAGCGTTTGCCCTGCTCGGTGAAGCCGGGCGCGGGCCGCAGGCGCACGGCGATCTTCGCGTCCTTGGGATTGGCCTGAAGCGCGTTGAGAAAGATTTCCAGGAAGGCGTGCTTCAACGCGGCGCGGTCGCCGGAGATGATGGCCGACTGGTTGCCGTCATCCACTTTGAGCAGCGCGGACTTCACGGGCTGATGCGTCTGCGCGTCCTTGAAGGCTTCTTCGACGAGCGGGCCGAGCGGGAAATTGTTTTCCGCCGCCAGGCTGTCGCGCGCGAGGAAGCGCATCTGGTTCACGAGCCGCGAAATGCGCTTCACGCCCTCGGAGAGCGCCACGTCGAGCGAGGCGCGGAAGTCCGGGTCGAGGTATTGCTCCGCGAGCAACTGCTGGTGCGTGGAAACGGGAACAAGCGCGTTGCCGATCTCGTGCGCGAGGCGGTCGGCCATGCTCTTGATGAGCCGGAGATTCTCCGTCTCGATCTCCAGATGGTGCAACTGCTCGGTCTGCGTGCGGTCCTCGACGACCATGAGCGCGGAATCCGGGGCGGCGCCAGGACGCGAGGAAAGTGGCACGATGGAAATTTGAAAGACGTGCTTCGTGGCGTCCGCCGGCTGGAAGCGGAAGGGCGCGAGGGCCGCGCCGGACTTGAGCACCTGATAGACTTTGCTGCCGAGCACGACGGGCAGATCGCTGAAGAGCAAATCCGTTTCGCGTCGCGAGCCGAGCAGGAGGCGGCGCGCGCTGTCGTTGCAGTGGAGAATGTTCAGGTCGCGCCCGACGACGACGCAGCCGCTGCTGAACTGGCGGAGCACGTCGGCGAGCATCTGCTGGTTCGACGCGAGCTGCTCATGGTGCCAGACGTTGCGGACGGCGACGCCGATTTCTTCGAGGACGTGAAAGAGGATTTCCAGTTCCTCCTTCGAGAGCGGCTCGCCGGTGATGCGCGCGTCGAAGGCGGCGAGGCCCACGAGCGATTGCTGCGCGAGAATCGGCACGATGACCTGGGCACCGAGCAGGGAGAACTCGCGGTCGATTTCTGAATCGCCCTGCGCCTCCGCGCTGTCGCGCCAGAGGATGCGGGCTTGATGGAAAACATAACCGCCCACGCCGGTTTCGAGGGACAACTCGAGTTGATCGAGCGCACCGCTCGACAGGCCCATGGACGCGACGGAGCGGAGAAACTTTCCGCTCTCGACCGTTTGCGCGGGGCCGGTGAGGGCGGGCGGGCGGAGGAAAATCGCGGCGCGGTTCACGCCGGTGAGTTCGCGCAGGCGGAGGAGAAACTGTTTCAGCAACCCCTCGGTGTTGAGCGACTGGGAGAGGACACCGGAGCTGTCGCGCCAGTGCTGCAAGGCGCGCAACGTCGTTTCATGGCCGGGCCGCGCGGTGATGATTTCCGTTCCACCGTTAGACGGCCGGCGCGCGCCGGACGGGCGCGTGGACGGCGCGACGGAAGGTTGCTCCAAAATCATTTCCAGCATCTTCGGGCGCACGGGTTTCCGCAGCACATGCTTCACACCGGCGAGATAAACTTCCTCCTCCAAGGCCCACTTGCCTTCCTCGGCATAGACGATGATCGGCGCGTTCGGCAGGCGGCGGCGGATTTTATCGAAGACCCACATCCCTTGCGTCTCGACCACTTCGGCGTCGAGCACGCAGATCTGCGCCAACCCGTGGGCGAGCAGTGGCTCGGCCTCGTCGGTGTTCAGCCGGTGCACGACGCGATAACGCTCGGTGTCGAGCGCGACGCGCAGGCTTTCGGCCAATCCGGGGTGGCTGGCGAGCACCAGAATGGTCTTCATTTCTAATTTCTTAAATCATCTCCCGGCGCACATGACCGTGAAGCAGCGGGAGAATACCGACGGATTGGCGGCTGGCAATTAATTGCCCGACCCGAGTGCAGAAATCTGTTTTGGAATGCGTTGAACATTGCGAACACGTCAGTTGTAGCCGGGCGAAAGGCCACCGAACATCCGCACGCGTACGGGCAGGAGAACCGGGGAAGTACGACTCGTGCGCTGCGGGCGGCGTTACGTAATCGGGAGAGAAGCGGAACTCCAACCTTGTTTTGCTCCGCATCCTCCGCGCATTCTCTCGCGGCAATTCATGGACCCGAAAACGCTCGTCATCGTTCCGACTTACAACGAACGCGATAATCTCCCCGCGTTGGTCAAGCGCGTCCTCGCTCAGCCCGCCCGCGTCGAACTGCTCATCGTGGACGACAATTCACCCGACGGCACCGGCCAGATGGCCGATGAATTCACGAAGACGAATCCCGGCCTCCACGTCCTCCACCGCCAGGTGAAGGACGGCCTGGGCCGCGCCTACATCGCGGGCTTCAAGTGGGCGTTGGCCCGCGATTACGATTTCATCATGGAGATGGACGGCGACTTCTCCCACAACCCCGACGAGATTCCGAACTTCATCAAGGCCGCGCAGGAACAGAACGCCGACTGCGTCATCGGCACCCGCTACAGCAACGGCATCCGCGTCATCAACTGGCCGCTCAAGCGCCTCATCCTCAGCATGGGCGCGGGCGTGTATGTGCGCGCCATCCTCGGCCTGCCGGTGAGTGATCCGACCGGCGGCTTCAAGCTCTTCCGCCGCCGTGCGCTGGAGAGCATCGACCTCGAGGCCGTGCGCTCGAACGGCTACAGCTTTCAGATCGAGATGTCGCACAAGCTCTGGCGCCAGGGGCTGAAGATTGGCGAGACGCCGATCATTTTCGCCGACCGCGTGCAAGGCACCTCGAAGATGCGCGGGAAGATCGTGGTCGAGGCCATCTTCATGGTCTGGCGGCTGTGGTTTCAACATGGGTGCAGGCGTTGGCCGAAGAAGAAGTGAGAAGGCGATGCCACGACGACGCACCTTTCTCCTCCTCACCGCGTGCGTCGTGGGCCTCGGTGTGTGGTGGTACCGGGCCACGGGCAGCGCGCGCCTGATTCCCGACGGCCCGCCCAAATCAATCACCGTGCAAGTGTATGACGAACCCGCGATGGCGATCTCAAACCTCAACTCCATGAGATCTGTCTTGAAAATGTTCCGCGCCGGACGTCCTGCGAAACAGCACAACTGCGCGAGCCGCGGCAAGATCGAAATCCAGTTCGCAGACGGAGAAAACCTTTCCATGGGATTCGGCCCGGGCCATGACGGTTCGTCCTATGAGTTCGGCATGAAGGGGCATGTTTTCACCATCGACCTTTCTCGCTTCATGAACTCGATGCAGACGGCGGGATTTGAAGCGAAGAAGTTTCCCACTGAATAAAAGATCCGGATCTATCAGAGCCACTGCCGCGAGGCTGGAGCGACGGGAGTTTGGAGGGACTAGGCACGGGACTGGATGGGGACAACGAGAAACTCCGCAAGCCAGGATCAGAACGGCCAGCCCAAGCCCATGCCGCGCTAATTGTTTTTCGCACCGGCTCTCAAAGCCGCGCTCCGTCACCGTAGGGGCGACCAGGACGCCCAGCTATTTCCGCGCCAGGACGGGGAACCCCGTGGTCGCCTGCCCGGTCGAAGCGTGAACTTCCACCGGGATGATGATGGACGGGCGCGGCTTCTCGCGTTCGACCAGGATGTTCACGCCCGTGAGCCGGTGCTCGACACAGTGGCGGAAGGCGTCAATGGAATTGGCAAAGAGTCGCGCGAGGGTGCTGCTCTCCGTCCACACGTCGGCTTCGTGCAGAAACTTCCGCGTCGCCATATGCTGGATGCAGATTTTCATGGGCGGCGACGGTGCCAGAAAAAAATTCCGCGCGCATTCGGGGGAAGTACGGGAGCGCGGGGCCGGAAAAACCGGGATAGAAAGCGGCCCGCCGAGCCGGCCCCGTCGCGGGCCACCTGCGGGTCAGGCCCGCCAGCCGTGGTTCTCGCGCACCTGAATCATGCTGGCGAGAATGTTGTTCCACGTCTCCTGCTGCGTCATCACGGCGTTCGGAAACATGCAGCCGTCCCAGCAGATGTGCTTGAACGCCTTGGTCACCTTGCCCGCGTCGTCGCGCATCCAGTAGCCGGAGTCGCGCGGGATGTTCAGCTTGCCGTTTGGATCATTCACACGGCAATGGCGGCCGGTCTTGTCGTGCGTGCCCGAGCCGTGAACGGTGGCGTCATTCTGCGCGACGTGGAAATCAATGGTCCACGGGCGCAGCGCGTGGGTCATCTTCTTCATCGCCTCGTGGAAGACGCCGGGTTCCCAGTGGAATTTCTTCGGCACAATGCGGTGTTTCGGCTCGTTGTAGCCGAGCAGGTAGAGAAGCGTGTGCGCCATGTCCGCCTGAAAGCCGACGAGCTTCGGCTGACCGACGGCTTCGAGCAGATCGAGCATCGCCTGCCACGAATGCATGCCGCCCCAGCAGATTTCGCCTTCCGCCGCGAGCTTCTCGCCGTGGTCTTTGGCGACCTTCGCCGCTTCCTTGAACGTCGCCGCGATTTTCTTCGTGTTGCCCTTCGGGTCTTTCTCCCAGTCGCCGACGCCGCTCGCCGAATCAATCCGCACCACGCCGTAAGGACGCACGCCGAGTTCGCGCAGCGTCTTCGCGATGCGGCAGCCCTTGCGCACCTGCTCGACAAACTTCGCGCGATCCTCCGCGCCGCCCATCGCCGAGCCGCCACCCGTCGGCGGCCAGATGGGCGCGACCACGGAACCGACGGTGAGATTCTTTTTGCGAACCTTGTCCGCGAGCTTCTTCAAATCATCCTTGCTCGAATCAATGCTGACGTGCGGATCGAAGAGGAAGATGTCCACGCCATCGAACTTCACGCCGTTCACCTCGGCCTTGGCCGTCAGGTCGAGCATGGTGTCGAGTTCGATGCACGGCTCCGCGCCGGGCGAGCCTTTGCCGACGAGGCCGGGCCACATCGCGTTGTGGAGTTTGGGGAAATTGTTCGCCCCGACCACGGTCGGGGTTGTCTTCGTTTGCTTGGCCATAGTCTTTGGGAAATTTTGTGCGCGCCAAAGTAGCAACCGCAATTTTCCGTAGGCAACCTGAAAGTGGGGAAAGTCAGGTCGCGCTTGGATGATGTCCCCAAGGCGGACGCACCCTCCACGTTTCCCCGGCTTGTCTTCCGCGCTTCAACGGTTAGCGTTTCGACCGACCACGGAGCACTCGTATGAAGAACTGGCACATTCCGCGACGCACGTTTCTCAAAGGCGTGGGCACCGCCCTCGCGCTGCCGTGGCTCGAGGCCATGACGCCGCTGCGCGCCGCCCCCGCCCTGCCCCGTCCGCTTCGCATGGCCTTCGTGTATGTGCCGAACGGCGTGAACATGGAGGACTGGACGCCGGCGACTGAGGGAACTGATTTCACGCTCCCGAAAATTCTCGAACCGCTCGCGCCGCTGCGCAGTGAGTTGCAAATCCTCAGCGGACTCGCGCATCGCACGGCGTATCCGAATGGCGATGGTCCCGGCGATCACGCGCGCGCTTCGGCATCGTTCCTCACCGGCGTGCAGGCGCGCAAAACGGCGGCGATGGATGTGCGCGCGGGCATTTCCGTGGATCAAATCGCGGCGGCGCAAGTTGGGAACCAGACGCGCCTGCCCTCCCTGGAAATCAGTTGCGACAAAGGCCAGCGCGCTGGTTCGTGCGACTCCGGCTACAGTTGCGCCTACCAGTTCAATCTCGCGTGGAAAACGCCGACCACGCCGCTCCCGCCGGAAGTCGATCCGCGCCTCGTCTTCGAGCGCCTGTTCTCGAATGGCTCATTGCGCGACACCGCTGAGTCGCGCGCGCGCCGTCAACAGGCCCACAAGAGCATTCTCGATTTCGTCCTCGCCGACGCGCAGCAACTGCAACGTGGCCTCGGCGTCAACGACCGGCAGAAGCTCGACGAATACCTGACCAGCGTGCGCGAGATCGAGCAGCGCATCGAGCGCGCGGAAAAGATGAGCGTGGCCACGCCGGATTATCCGCCGCCCGGCGGCATCCCGCGCGATTACGAGCAGCACCTGCGCGTGATGTTCGACCTGCTCGCGCTCGCCTTCCAGACCGACACCACGCGCGTCTCGTCCTTCATGATCGCGCACGACGGCAGCAACCGCAGCTATCCGATGGCGGGCGTGCCGGACGGACATCACGACATTTCGCATCACGGCGGCAACGCGGAGAAGAAGGCGAAGATTGCGAAGATCAACCGCTTCCACATGACGCAGTTCGCCGGCTTCCTCGAACGCCTGAAGTCCGTGCGCGAAGGCGAAGGCACGCTGCTCGACAACTGCATGATCGTCTATGGCAGCGGCATCGCCGACGGCAACGCGCACTCGCATCATGACCTGCCGGTGCTGCTCGCCGGTCGCGGCGGCGGCGCGTTCCAGACCGGACGCCACCTGCGCTTCGCCAAGGACACGCCGATGTCGAACCTGTATCTCTCCATGCTCGAACGCATGGGCGTGAAGGAGGAGCGTTTCGGGGACAGCACAGGGGGGTTGAAGGGGTTGAGTTGAAAAACAGAACCTGAAATGACATGAGTATCAAAGCCCGAATTGAAGATGCACAATTTCTTTGGGCAAAAGGTCGCCACGAGGGCGCATTTCTTTCGGCCTTGGTTGCCATCGCAGCTACGTCACGACGGATCTATCCCTACCCGGCGCATAAGGATGGAGAGGCATTCGAGCGATTCCTCAACCAAGGTGTATTTGGGCGTCTGAGCGCTGTGTTTCGCGGTGAGGTGCTTCCCGTCTATCGCATCTTCTACAAGTGGGTTCGTTGTCAGCTTGCACACGAAGGCACTCTGCCGTGCGATCTCGACTTTGTTCCAGGTACCTTGACTGGTCCTCTTAGCATTCGCGCAGGCGGTGCTCCCGAGTTCAAATTGCGTTTGTCGCAAAGCTGGTTCCACGAAATCGTCCACACTGTTAAGTCAGCTCCAGTCAACGCCGACATCTTTACTCAAACTTCCAACGCATGAAATCTCACTCACACATCGTCGCCGGAGGCGGTTGGGTCACACGGCAGAGCATGGGCAGGCCACGGGCGCGGTTATTTGGTTTCTTGTCCGTCCTCTGGCTAGGCGTTTCGATTTGTGCGTCGTTCCCGTTCTGGGATGGCTGGCCACACGCGTTCAGTGAGTTGGAATGGGTTTGCGGAGCGCTACTGATCCCACAGCCGGTATTTATTGCGCTCACGTTGCTGTTCTTGCTGACGGAAAAACGACGCCCCATTACCGAGCAGCCCCCGAATCCAGATTACGATATCCGAAAGTTGTATTGAGCAGGACGAACTGCGCTCAATTTCCGTCTTCACGCAGCAACAACCGCAAGAGGTTCAACGCCACGACGCCGTGCTGCCTTCGTGGCCGATGACGCCGTGAGCTTTGACATGGGCCGGGGCAATGCTTAAAACAGGAACCATGACAGCGACGTTGACGATCCGCATGGACAAACGCGAACTCGCCAAGATTGATCGAGCCGCCGGCAAACTTTCCCGCACCGAATGGGTCCGCCAGGTGGTGCGCCGGGAAATCAGTCGCCCGCGCGGGGCGGGCTGGGCGCAGCATTTCAAATGGCTGGAGAAGCATGGTCGCGTGGTTCAGGGACATCCCGATGACGAGCTTCGGGCCTTGAACCGATGAAGCTCTTCGCGGACACAAACTGGCTGGTCGTCACCTACTTTCAAACTCCGGACGATGATCGCAGCGGCATCGTCGGACGATTCGCCCGCAAGCACGATCACCCGCTCGTCGTGGCCCCGCTGGTGTATCTGGAAGCGCGCAACGTGTTTGCCTGGATCGCCCGCGATGCGAATCCGAAAGAGTGGCAAATGTTGCAGGACGACATCGGTTCCAGGCTGCTCCTCGCGCCGATGGACTGGGCTGCCTTGAGCAAGAAATCGGAGGAACTTTTCGCGCGGCACAGTCATCGGGCCAAACTCGGCACCTTCGATGTCATGCTCGTGGCGGCGGCGCTGGAGTCCGACGCCACGCACTTTTTGTCGTTCGACACCAACAGCAACGCCCGCGCACTGGCGGCTGCGTGCAAGCTGAAGGTGTTACCAGAATTGGCCGCATCCGACAGGCAACGGCTGGCCGCGCTACGGTAAATTATCTTCGAGTCATCCGCGTTCACCCCGCAGCAACAATCGCAGGCTGTTCAACACCACGATCACCGTGCTGCCTTCGTGGCCGATGACGCCGAGGGTGAGCGGGATTTTTCCAAGCATGGCGCAGACGACCAGCACGGCCACGGTGCCGAGCGAGATGACGAGGTTCTGCCGGATGATGGCGCGGGCGCGGCAACTGAGCTTTAGCGCGGTGAGAAAATTTTCCAGACGGTCGTGCATCAGGATCACTTCGGCCTGTTCGAGCGCGGCGTCCGCGCCGCGCGCGCCCATCGCCACGCCGATGTCGGCGGCGGCGAGGCTGGGCGCGTCGTTCACGCCGTCGCCGATCATCGCCACACGCTGACCGCGCTCCACGAATTCCCGGATGGCCGCGACTTTTTGCTCCGGCTTCAATTCCGCGCGCACGTCATCCACGGCCAGTTGCTTTTGCAGATGCGCGGCGGCTTCGCGGCGATCGCCAGTGAGCACCACGGTCTGCACACCGCGTGCGCGCAATTCATCAATCACGGCGCGGGCTTGCGGGCGGATGTCATCGCGCAACGTGATGCGTCCGAGCAAGTCGCCGTGCGCGAGCCAGACTTCGGAGAGGCCTGGGGCGCGGGCGTCCCGCCCGCCGTCGCTCGTCGTCGTTTCAATCGGGCGGGCGGGACGCCCGCGCTCCTGGATCCATTCGCGGCGGCCCAGGCTCACGGGTTGTCCGTTCCATTCCGCGATCAGACCAAGCCCGGCGATGGACTCAAATTTCTCCAGCGCGAGCACCGGCGTCCCCTGCCCTTTCCCGTAACGCGTCACGGCGCGGGCGAGCGGGTGCGTGGAGAGACGTTCGATGGAATAAGCCAGCGCGGTGATTTCATCTTCGCGACCGGGAGGAAAACTTTCCACGGCTTCGACGCGCAATTCTCCCGTGGTCAGCGTGCCGGTCTTGTCCATCGCCACGATTTGCACGTCGGCGAGTTTCTCCACCGCCGCGCCGCCGCGAAACAGAATGCCCCGCCGCGCGCCGCTGGCGATGGCCGCGAGCACAGCGGACGGAATCGACAGCACGAGCGCGCACGGCGACGCGACAACGAGGAGCGTCATGGCTTTGTAGAACGCGCTGCGCGTTTCGACTGTGCTGGTGAACGGCGGCAGCTTGAACGCCAGCCACCACACGAAAAACATCACGACCGTCAGCGCAAGAATCGAATAGGTGTAGGTGCTGCCGAACTTGTCGGTGAAGCGTTGCGACGGGGCCTTGAGGTGCTGTGCCTCCTTGATGAGCCGGATGATGCGTTGCAGCGCGCTCTGGCTCGCAGGCTTTGTGACCACGGCTTCGACTGCGCCCCACAAATTGATCGTGCCGGAGAAAACGGAGTCGCCCACGGCCTTGTCCACGGGCGTGGCTTCGCCGGTGAGATTGGATTCATCGGCGGACGTCGCGCCGGAGACGAGTTCGGCATCGACGGGGAATTGGTCGCCTGGCTTCACCAGCAAGCGCATTCCTACCGTGAGTTGTTCGACGGGAATGATTTGTTCGGAATGATTTTCTCCGAGCACGATGGCGGACTTGGGCGCGGACTTGAAGAGTGCGGAAATTTCCCGCTGCGTGCGGCCCATCGCGAAATGTTCGAGTGCGCCGGAGAGTGAAAAGAGGAAGAGCAGCATCGCGCCCTCGCCCCACGCGCCGATGGCCGCGCCGCCGACCGCGACGGTGAGCATGAGGAAGTGAACATCCACCTTGCCCTCCTGCAAATGTTCCCAGACCTCCTTGGCGGTGAACCACGCGCCGCACAGGAACGAAGCGAGGTAGAGCGGCAGCGTCCACGTGCCCTTCGGCAGAAAGCTGGCGAGAGCGAGAAACAGTCCGCAAAGCGCCGCCGCGGCGAGTTGCTGCTTCCACTCGAGTTGATGCGTCTCGGCGTCCTCGACATGGACTTCGCGCGGCACGATGCGCGGCAGCGGAAACGCGCGCCACTTCCAGAAACGCGGCGCGGTCGGGCAGCTCACGCGTGCGATGGTCGTGGTCGCGGCCTCCTGCTGAATGTTCAACGTGCGTTTGAGCACCGGATCGAAGGTGAGTTCGCAGTCCTCGCAATTCGCATCGCCGACGAGCAGACGGCAGGCCGGCGACTGCTCTTGCAGCGCGCGGATCTGTTGGGTGATGACTTTCTCCAAATCCGCATCTGTCGGCCCTAGCGTCGCGAGCGAGATGGAATTTTGGGCGCGATCAATCTTCACCGCTTCGAGCGCGGGGGCGCGGCGCATCACGTCGGCGACGGTTTGGACGAGGCACTTGGGTGCGTCGTCCGGCGCGAGTCGGGTGGTGGAGCCAGCCATTGGAGGGAGCGTAGCAGGGGAATTGAGTAGAAGGGAGCGAGATGTGAAAACCCGTATCTCCGACGGTGACCTACTTTCGTTGCACCTTGCCGCTCCAGAGGGTCTTCAGCAGCGCGAGGTCGTCGAGACACTCGTGCTCAAAAAGAAATCCGGCCACGCGCTTGTTCTCCCGGCGCAGGCTCCACTTGTCCGTATTGCGATGCTGGAAAATGCGCCGCCCCGTGAAGTCGTGCTGGCACATGGTGTCCTCGATCTCGTGAATGGGAAACGGCGGCAGCGCGAAGGGCGTTCCGGTTTTGTGCCACGCGAAGCGGAACGTGTCCTTGTCGCCCCAGACGTGTCGGTAGAAAAAATCCGACCAGTCACTGTACCAGCGCACCAGTTCGAGCGCACGCCAGACGCGGGCCTTGTCGAGCACGATCTGGCCGCTCTCAAATTCCGGCTCGTCGCGGTAGGGCACATCAAAAACCCGCCACTCGGAACTCGCGGCCTTCGCATGGTGGTAGTCCGGCCAAAAGATTGCGCCCGTGGCGCGAAACTCCGGCGTGTCGAAAAGAAACTCCGGGTTCACCACCGCCACATTGTCGGCGTCCAGCAGCAGGACTTCCTGGAATGGCGAATGGCGGAGCGCGTAGGATTTCAATTCCCAGCCCTTGAGGATGCGCGCGGGGTGCTGCCGCCGCACTTCCGCAGCATCGACGCAGGTGACGTCGAGCGGCGCGAGCAGCGCGCGCATGGCCTCGTCCATTTCACGTTCGCCGAGATGCCAGACCTGGATCGGCAGGGTGCAGCCGGTGCGGCGCAGTTGCCGCACGCAGACCCACACGGTCGGAAAATGTTCCGTGCCGCCACCGCAGATGACCACGCCGCGCCCGGCAAATCCGCCGGGATAAGTCGGGATGCTATCGAGAAACCGTGCGGCCTTCGCCACACAATTGCCCTCGTGAACGAAACCCTCGGCCACGGCGGCGACGCGCGCGTCCGCGACGCCCAGCTTTTTTAATTCGTGGTGCATCGGGTTCAGCGCCTCGAGTCCCGCACCGTGCCAGGCTTTGATGATCGGGTCCGGCACCTCGGTCACGGTCTCGGTGGCATTCCAGCGATCATCGAGCCGTTGCACGAGACCGGGAAAGCGCGGCAGCAAATCCAACATGCGCGCTTGCTCGTGCCAGCAATGCGGGCCGAGCGGGCCGGCGTCCCAGACGGCTTGAAAAAATTCGCGCACGCGCGGCGTGTTGCGAAGGAACATCACGCCGGAGTTCCAGTGCTCGGGCGCGCCTGACGAGTGGTTCGCCGGATGCAACGACATGGCGAGCGGGCCGCCGGCAGGATCAAGCGCGGTGCGAAAATCTTCCTGGTCGCGCACAATCAGCGTGTCCGCATCCAACCACGCCACCGTCGCAAACCCCAGCGCCAGCGCGTGCTGAATCAAGACAATCTTGTTCCAGTGCGGCGGGCGCGAAAACTGCACGTCCCCGAGCACCGGCCAGTAGGTGATTCCGTGCCGCGCGCAGTAGGCGGCGTGTCGTCCGGCGGCGAGTTCGAGCATGGTCACGCAATCGCCGGTCGCCTGCTGGATGAGGACGGTGTCCGTCATTTCGGAAGCGCGGTGCGCGGGCGTCTGGCCAGAGTCAGCGGCGTTCCGGCGCGGGCGAAGGCGAACTGCGCGGCCCCGCCTTCGCCATCGACGTAGCCGTTGAAGAAATACATGCGGTCCACCACCCAGCGCCAGAGTTGCAGCGCGGTCCAGCAGCGGGCGCGGTCGATGAGCAGCGGCGCGTCGCTGGCCGTCAGCGGCGGCAATTCCAGGCCGCACAATTTCCAGACGCCGGGGCGGGCCTGATTGCGACGTTCAGGAAAAAATGCCGCGCCCGACACGCTGCGGGACAGGCGTGCGAAAAGTCGGTCTGGATTTTGGGGCCGAGCACCATCGGGCGTGAGCACCAGCACTTCCCGCCATGAAGTGTGGCGCAGGGCGTGCAGGCGCAACTCGCCGCGCGTCAACGGCGCGGGTGTTTCTTTCGTGCGCGCGGCGTTCACGAGCGCCACGTCGAGCGCGCGGAACAGTTCAGCGGATTTGGATAAAGAAATGTCGCGGTGCCAGCACTCGATGGGCAGTTCACAACCGCGCGCCCGCAACTGCCGCACGTCCGCCAGCGCGCCGGCCAGTTCCGCGGGCGTGTCGAGCAGGAGGATGATGCCCCGGCCTTGCATCGCAGGAACGACCGCACGCCGGGCCTCACGCGCGGCCACGGCCAGCGCCGCGCGCACCGTGCCGAGATGAACGGTCGTTTCCAAACGCAGGCCGGTGAGGCTGCGCTGGATCGCGCGCCGCGCGGCGCGCTGTTCGGCCGGCGCGAGATAAACATTCGCGCCGCCCGTGAAGTAGGTTTCGATCCGGCGAATCACTTCCTGCGGCGTGATCATGTCCATGCAGCGCGGGAGATTATTTCTCACCCTCAGGCAAATTTGGTCCGGCGCATCGCCCGCCTCGCCATCGCCGATCACGCGCGTGCGCGCCCGCCAGCAGCCGCCCGCCAGACAGCACGGCAGCGCCCCGATGGTGTGAATGAATTGATGATGCGGATACGCCTCCCAATGCGTCGGCTCGCGTCCGCCCGCGATAATCACGGCGGCGCGTGCCTGTGGCCGATCCGCGCGCACTGGCACCGCGGCGGCGAGGTGCATCAGCGCCGTGACGCCGCACAACACGCCCTGGGCGTGATGCGTGAGCCGCACAAGCTGGCGCAGATCGAGACGACCCCGGAGATCTACGACGTCCCGAAGCGGCGGATGGTAGTGACCGGTTTCACCGACTTGGACGAACAGAATTTTCCCGCGAAAGTGATCGACCACGCGCTGGTAGCGCCGCCAGTCCCACCACTTGATCGTAAAATCAAACTTGCCGCCCGCGTTGATGATCCAGAAGGGCAGATCGCGACCGGCCAGTTCATGCACGGTGGATTTCCAGCGCCGCTCCTCGTCGGAGAGATGAATGTCGCCGCGAAAGAGCGTGGGCCGAACTTCGACGCCGAGGCGCTGGCTGAGAAACTCCGCGAAGCCGTGCAGGCAATGGTAGGGAGCCTCGTTGCTGCGGTCGATCAGCGGGTAGTGGCATTCGATTTCCTCGACGCCGCGCCCGCCGTCGCAGAGCGGCGTGAGGTGAGGATTGTGTTCCCACAGCTCCGGGCAGGAGGTGCGGATGTCGGTCAGGAATTTCCCCGGATGCAGCCGGTGCAGATCACGCACGGCGGCCGTGAGCATGACCAGATCACCCGGGGACAAATGATTCCTGAGGATCAACTTGCGTTTCACGGCAAGAAATCCAATGGCGCGGGACAGGACAGAATGCGATGCGATTACGGGGCGCGACGCGAGCGGGCCGGCTGGCGCTTCGGCGTGGGACTGGAGATGAAGACCGGTCGCGCGTCGGGCGCCGGAGTGCGGAGCGGAACGCTGTTGTAGTAGGAACTTTGTGAACTGGAACTGCTGCTCGGCATGTTCTGCTCGAGGCGGGTGCGGAGGTGGAGTGTGTTCATGGTTTTTTGTGGTTTTGTCTGTTCGCTCCAGACGCGGGCGGGCGCTCCAATTGCGCCTGCACCTGTCTGGTCTGCCTTTTCAGCAAAAATGTAACCCGCGATTTGATCAGATAAACCTGCGCCGCGCTGACTCCCAGAGTCCGGCTGATCCGCCGCAGCGGCCACTGCTTCATCACGTAGAGATCGAACATCTGAAAATGTTTTGGCGCGACGCTGGCCTTGACGCGGGCCAGCGCGGTCTCGGCCAGCGCCTGCTCCCAGGTGCGGTCGAGGCACAGCACGGGATCATTTTGCACGTCGGAGCATCGTTCGATTGTGGAAGTGCGGTCCGGATCGGGCCGGGCCGGCGCGTCCAGAAAAACCGCCCGCTCGCGCTCACGGCGTTCCCAGTGCTCCTTGATTCTGGCCCGGGCCTGGTAGCGGATCCAATTTTTGAAGGAGCCGGCCGCGCGGTCGTATTGAAAACTGCGGATGCGATCGGCCACGGCGATCATCGTGTTCTGGGCGACGTCCTCTGCCTCGGTGGCGTTCAGGCCGGATTTGCTGGCGAGGGAAAATATCACCCGATGGTAAGTCGCGAAAAACTGCCGCCAGCTCGCTGCGTCGTCCCAGTCGCGAACGCGCTCCAGCAAAGATTCGCTGGTCAATGAGCGGACTTTGGAATGTCCCGTCTCTGTGTGCATGGTCCCGAAAAGCTGCACGACTTCTAGCAAGGCCGCTGCCGGGTGACAACCAATTTTGTGCGCAGGAAAATTTTGGCGGAGCAACGGCCCGCCACCGCAGCCCTCCTACCGGCGAAATTGCAACGCGCTCAACAGCTTCTGGTGAATCCCGCCGAAACCGCCGTTGCTAAACACGCACACCACGTCGCCGCCGCCCGTGCTCTTCTTCAAATGATCCACGATGGCCTCCACGCCGGGCAGATACTCGGCGGGCTTCCCACTCGCCTTGATGTCTCGCATGAGCCGCGCGGGATCGAGGCGTTGCTCGACGGGGACTTGTTCGAGCTTGGCAATTTCCGCGACCACGATGGCGTCCGCGCCGAGCAGCGCCTCGACCATTTCGGTCTGAAAAACATTTCTCCGCGTGGTGTTGCTGCGCGGCTCGAAGACGGCCCAGATTTTCTGCGACGGAAATTTCAGCCGCAACGCCTTCAGCGTCTCGCGAATCGCCGTCGGGTGATGCCCGAAGTCGTCCACCACCGTCACGCCGCCCGCGATGCCCTTCACTTCCATGCGGCGCTTGATGCCTTGGAACGTGGAGAAGGCGTCCTGAATCTGCTGGTTCTTCAGCCCGCAATGCTTCGCCGCCGCCACGACCGCGAGCGCGTTCCGCACGTTCAGTTCGCCGACCATGTTGATGTGAAACTTGAAGCTGGGAATCTCGAACTCACTCGCCGTCGGGCCGTAGCGCAGGTTGAACGCGCGCACCGCGTTCTGCTCGCCGAGGCCGAAGCGTTTCACCGGGCAGAAGTTCACGTTCAACAGCGGCGCGACGTTCGCGTCGTCGCCATTCGCGAGCAGCAAGCCATTCTGGGGCACAAGCCGGACGAAATGGCTGAACGATTTCTGAATCGAGGCGAGGTCAGCAAAAATGTCCGCGTGATCAAATTCCAAGTTGTTGATGATCGCGACCTCCGGCAGGTAGTGGACAAACTTGCTGCGCTTGTCGAAGAACGCGGTGTCGTATTCGTCGCCCTCGATGATGAACCACTCGCTGTCCGTGAAGCGCGCGCCTTGCCCGAGGTTGTTCGGAATGCCGCCGATGAGATAGGACGGGTTCAGCTTGTTGTGCTCGAAGACCCAGGTGAGCAGCGAAGTCGTCGTGGTCTTCCCGTGCGTGCCGCTCACGACCAGCACGCGCTTGCCGCGCATGAAAAATTCCTTGAGCAATTCCGGCAGCGAGCAGTAGCGCAGCTTGTGTTCCAGCACCGCCTCGACTTCAGGATTCCCGCGCGACATGGCGTTGCCGATGACCACGAGGTCGGGCTTGTGCGAGAGATTCTGCTGCGCGTAGGCCGGCATCACGTCAATCTTGCGCTCGGTGAGGAAGGTGGACATGGGCGGATACACGTTCGTGTCGCTGCCCGTCACGTGATAACCCTTCTCCTTCATCGCTGCGGCGGCGGAGGCCATGGCGGTGCCGCAGATGCCGACGAAATGCACGGAACGAATCTCTTTGGAAAACATCAGGCGCGAATGATTGTCGCGAGCGCGCGCGAGGCAAGAGAAAGTTGCGGCGGAGCGCAGCCGAATGACGAATGGCCGGAAGGATTAAGAATACGATTAGGATTAAGCAGGAAGCATTCACTTGAAGCCTCACGCCAAGGACGCGAAGGAGGCGAAGAAGAAGATGCACTTGGATGGACTGGCCCGTGAGGGAAGAACACTTTGCAGTGCCAGGTCTCCGCACCATCAGATGGCTCATTCCTTTGCGACCTTCGCGGCCTTGGCGTGAGGCAGGGTGGACTCCAACGGCATGGTTCCGGCTAAGACTGGTGCGTCCGGTTCTTAACCGGAACCATGCAGTTGATCGCGGGACCGCGCCCGCCCCGGGCGCCGTGGGCCGCGCCTCGCGGCCCACGGAGGGCGCCGGAAAACACTCACCGTTTGGTGCGGTCCCGCGCGTCGGGTTCAGCGCGGGGGCGCGCTGAACTACAGCCGGGGCGGCTGTGCTCCCCGGTCTTTTCAACTGCATGGTTCCGGCTTAATCCTAATCGTAATCTTAATCATCTTCCTGCTCGCCCCTCAAAAGTATTGAGCGTCCCGCCCTGCCCTGCCACGGTCGCGTGCAACGTAATTATGGAAACGACTTCTGAACCCACGTACAAAATTCTTGGCGGCGACGGACAGCACTACGGCCCGGTGGATCGCGCGCAATTCCTCGGCTGGGTGCGCGACGGACGCGCGAACGCGCAGACGAAAATCCTCCGCAGTGACCTGTCCGAGTGGCGCGAGGCGTCCGCATTTCCTGAATTCAATCTCCAGTCCACGCCCGCGTCCGTCGCTCCGCTGGCGACCGCGACGCCTGAGTTCACACCCGCCGCCGCCAGCGATGCGGAGCTGGATCAGCGCATCCGCTCGGGCGCGAGCTGGTTCTACTGGGTCGCGGCGCTGTCGGTGATCAACACCGTGCTATTTTTTGCCAAGACGGACTTTACTGGTTTTGCCGTCGGTCTCGGATTCACCATGATCACGGACAGAGCTTTTGCCGGGGCAGTTCCCATCGCGGTCGTCATCTCGATTGTTTTCTCAGGCGTCATCGCACTGTTCGGTTACTTTGCCATCAAACGCCACGCTTGGGCGTTCATCGTGGGACTGCTCGTGCTGCTGCTCGACACGGGATTGTGCGTGCTCATCAAGTCCTGGATCAGTGTCGCCTTCCACGTCTGGGCCATCGTGAGCATCTTCATGGCGTTTCGCGCCAGTCGCGCCGCGCGGGGATAACTTTCGGAACGGAGCGCCGGCTTCCAGCACGGCGCAATGGAAATAATCTTCGCCAAACGCGCCGTGCTGGAAGCCGGCGCTCCGGGCAGGTTACGGCCCCGGCACTTCCAGCGTGAACGTCACCCCGCCGTCGTTTGCGCCCACGGTGATGGTCTGCGTCTGCTCGCCCGCCTTGCGATGCACCGCCGCCAGCGTGTATTGCCCCGGCGGCAATCCCGACGGCAGCGCAAAACTGCCGTTCCCGTCCGTCACCGCGAACCACGGATGCTCCACCACGCCCACGTAGGCAAACATCCACGGATGCACGTCGCACTTGAACTGCACGAACACCTCGGGCTTGTCAAAGACCAGCCGCGTGACCATCCCCTTCACCGGCTGACCGATGTTGCGTTCGCGGTTGCCGGAGACTTTCGGCATGACATGGACATTGTGCAGCAAGGGATCAGAGTTTCGCACCTGCAACGTCTGCCCCGTCTGCACGCCGATGACGTAGGGCTGATACTCGCAATTGATTTGATCCAGCAACGGAGCCGCGCCACCCGTCGGCGCGGCGGTCACCGGCGCTCCCGTTTTCACATACACCAACACATCCGCCAGCGCGCCGCCCTCGCCCATCACGTAATGACGGGTCGTGACGGGCGCGGGCTGCAAGGCCGCGCAAGCCGCGTCCATCACGATGACTTTCTCCGGCGGCGGCGTGCCGCGCAGGAGCACGCGCCCCGTCACCGCCGTTCCGCCGCTCCGGCTGCCTCCACCGGGGAAGACCGGCGACGATCCCACCAACACGGGCTGCGCCACATTGCGCGAATAGGGCTGGGTCTCCCCCACGATCACGACCGTCGGTGTCGGGCCTGCGGGATTGGACAACGTGATGAAACGATTGCTTGGCACACGCACCACATTCGTCGCCACGCGCGCGCGCAGCGGCGCGTATTCGACCTTGGTGGTCACGGCGGCGCTGTCATTAAACTTCGCCACCGCGTTGAGAATTTCCTCTTTCTGCGCCGCCACCGCCGCCTCGTCGGCCCGGAGTCGGTCCGCACGGAGCCGCTCCCGCATCACGAGATAGCCCGCCGCCGCCGCGACGAAGAGCACGAGGATAAAGGTGACTTTTTGCAGTGCGGAACCGGATGCGTGGTTCATAGGTTTTGCAATTGAACACGGTTTCGACTGAACAGTTGCGGAGGGAATTCAGTAATCAGTGATCCCCTCATTGGTGAAAACGCTGAAAACTGAAACACTGAATGGGAGGGGTGAATCTCCTGCAGGGTGGGGCGTCGAACGGCGAATTCTTATGTGCAACTCCTCATCCTTTTCCCGTTGTTTGGTCCAAATCTTTATCGCGTGCGGTCTGGCCTGGCTCGTGAGCAGCAGCGGTTCCGCGCGCGCGGCGGAGTGGGTGGATGTTTCGAGCGGGTTGCTGACGCGGTTGACGAATGACGGCGTGAAGCTGGGCTGGCCGGGCGGATGTTCCGGCGTGGTGGCGAATCGCACGAACGGAGAGGTGACGATCAAGGTGGTGGGGCAAGGATTGTGGCGCAGCGCGGATCAGGGGAAGAACTGGGCGCGCGTGGATGGCAACGTGATTTCCGGACGCGATGAAACGGGCTGGGCCACGGTCGCGGACGCGGAATCGCCGGGACGCATCGCGAGTTTTTCCCTGGACGGCACGGCCGGCTGGACGGCGGACGGCGCGCGCTGGCAGAAGTTCGCGAGCCAGGGGCGCAACTGGGATTTCGGCTCGGTGGACTGGTCGGTGCCGGAGCCAAAAACGATCATGGCCGCCAAGCACGAGACGTCACCGGCGGGCGAGGTCTACGTGTCGCAGGACGGCGGCGCGGCGTGGCGCAAGCTGGACGTGCTGCTGGGCGATAGTCGCGGGCGCGCCTTCATGCTCGGTGCGCTCGGCGGCGACACGGTGATTTACAGCAAGGGCGAGGGCATTCATCGCAGCACGGACGCGGGGCACATGTGGACGAAAGTTTCCGAACTGTATCCGCAGACGAGAATCCCGGTGAACTTTCGCGGCGCGTCGTATCTCGGCGGCACCAATGGATTGTTCGTGAGCCGGGATCAGGGCGCGACGTGGCGCGTGCAGGGCGCGGCGGTCAACATTTGGCAGGGGCCGTTCTTTGGCCGCGATGAAAAGGAGATGCTGGTGGTGGGCAAGGACGGCGCGTTCGTGACGCACGACGCGGGCGCGACGTGGAAACTGGCGGCGGCGTTGAAGGGCCAGAGCGCGGGCGGCGGCGCGGGCTTTCTGTTCACGCCCAACTGGTTCGGCTGTTACGCTTGGGACCCGGTGAACCATCTTCTCTATGCGTCCTCCATGGGGAATCCGGTGTTCAAGCAGGAGCTGGAAAAGTTTTAATTCACGGGCGGCGCGGCGGTCGAAACCATCTGAAAATCACTGCTACGAAACAGGCTCGGGCAACTCCCGCCGCATCTCCGCCAGGCGATAACCGAAACCCGGACCATGCACGGACGACCAGTCCACTTCACCATCGCGCCGACGATACAGGCCGGGATGCACCGCTTCCTCCGCGCGCGAGGCGTCGGGATAGAACTGCATGGCGTTCGTCTCCACGCCCGCGATGGTGCCGACGTGCGCGGCGAGGAGGACGTGCGGAATCTGCGCGAGCATCGGATTCGTCAGGTCTTGCACCATGAGCTGCATCCCGTGCGCTTTCGCCCAGCAGGCGCTGAGGAGCGCGCCGGTTTGCGTCTTGCAGGTCTTGAGCGCCACGCCGGTCCAGCCGAGTTCACGTCCGCGCCGCACGCAGCGCCAGTGGTGCGCGCTCTCGTCGAGGAAGAGCGGCTTGCGCCGCGCGACGCTGTGAACGTCGATGGGAAATTCCTCCAGCTCGTACGGGAACGGCTGCTCGACGTAGAGGAGTTTGTCGAACGTGGCGCGCGCGTCGCGTTGCAGGCGGTCGAGAATGTCGTTCACGTAGGCTGGCTCGGTGACGGTGCAATTGAAGTCCGCCGTGATCCACTGCACCGATTCTTCGCGCGCGATGTCCCCTACCCTGACGAGCCGCGCGTAATCCCACGCCGCGTCATTCCCGCGCAGTTTCACTTTCAGACCTTTCAAACCATCGCGGCGAATCCAGTCGCGAAGCAAAACTGGATAGCCGTCGTTCGGTTCGCTGCCCGTGAGTTCCGAGGCGTCGAGCGGATCGAGTCCGCCCACGAGATGCCACGCGAGCAGGCGGCGCGGAGGATCGGCGATGAGGAGGTCAGCGGGGAATTTTCCAGTGAACTGGAGCGAAGCCGGCGCGTCGCCCGCCGGCACCAGAAAGTCGCCGAGGTCGCGCGCCATGAATTCGCCGGTGTAAGTGGAATAGACCGGACGCTCATGCAACTGCCCAAACGCATCGTGCAACGCGAGGTCGAAGAGCGAGAGGCAGACGAGTCCGGCGAGCAACGGCATTGGCTCGCTCGCGCCGCGATTGAACGCGGTCAGCATTTTCGGCAGCAGCAGCTCCTGCCAGTCCACGCCGATCTCGAAGGCGTGGCCCGTGAAATCCGGGGACACGATCTCCTCCGCGAGTTGCCTGGTAAAACGCTGAAGCATCTCATGCCGCAGCGCGTACGGCAGCTTGCTCGGCCAGACCCATTGCACGCTGAGCGGCGTTTCGCCCCAGCCTTCGGCGCGTTTCCCATGGCGATCCTCGACGGTCACGCAGGCGCGCGCGAGCGTCACGGAGGTGAGCGTCTCGTTGCCAAACTTGAGCGGCACACGCGTTTGCACGGGCAGAAAATACAGACGCGCGGCGACGACGCGGACATCGGTGGGACGGCTCATCAGCGGGGCTGTGGTTTGAACGAAAAGATTTTCTTCAACTCGCCGTACTGCGAGCGCACCACGGTGCCGGGCACGATTTGATGGCGCGCGAACCAGCCCTGCGGCACCTCGAGCACGAACTGGATGTTCTCCGCCTTCGACGCCACGGAGGTTTCGTTGCGTGGATGCAAGTCGTGAATTTCCACAATCACGCCGTCGGGATCAATGTAGGCGAGCGAGAGCGGCACGAGGGTGTTCCGCATGTAGAACGCGCGCGGCGTGGCGTCGGCGAAGACGAAGAGCATGCCGTCGCCTTCGGACATGTTCGTGCGCCACATCATGCCGGTGAAAATTTCCACGGGCTTGAGCGCGAGTTCAGCGGTGAGTTCCTTCATGCCCACGAAGAGTTTCATGGTCTGCAAACGCGGTTGCGCGTGCGGCAGATAACTTGGCACGAAAATCGGCGGCGCGGGATTCTGCGGTGGGGCGGAAACGGTTTTCCCGTCGCGACAGCCGGAAGCCAGCGCCAGCGCGAGCCACACGAGTGGAAGAAATTTCACGCGCGAACCGTGCGGGAAACCGCGCGGCATTTCAACGCCGCATCCGCCTTCGGGTGTGATTGGAAGTGGCGGGCACGGCCGCCGGGGTCTGCAACCTTTTCCCGTGAGTGAACCGTGGCCCGAAATTCCAAAACCCAAAGCCCAAAGCCCAAACAAATTCCAAACTCGTAAATTCCAACCCGACGAGCGCAACCTCTCGCTTGGCCCGACAGAACGCCCGTGACGCCTGCGGACCACTCCGCCAGTGTCCGGAGCCAGCGTCCGGTTTGGAATTTGTGGACTTGGAATTTGTTTGGGCTTTGGGATTTGGGCTTTGGATTTTTTCTTCCCTCACGGAGAACCTCCAGGAACCGCCAGGTCTGACCGCCACTTCCAATCGCACCCTCTGCCTTCGTGAAACCGCGAACATATCTTGGCGGGCTGAAACATTTGCACCGCAGAACAGACGGATTGGATTTGGATTCGCCTCCCCGCCCATCGCCGCTACGCTCGCGCCCATGAAATCCACGATTCGGGACGGCATCATGCGCGGCGGAGGCACCGTGTTGATTCGTCTGCTGCTCCTCACGGCCGCCGCGATCTCCGGCTACTTGCTCTCGGTGTCGTTGAGCGGCGGCTCAGTGGCGGGCTGCGGCCAAGGCTCGTCGTGCGACGCCGTGCTGCAATCGTCGTGGTCCCGCATCTTCGGTCTGCCGGTGAGCGCGCTCGCGCTCGTCGTGGATCTCGCGCTGTTGCTCACCACGTTTTCATGCGGAGCAAAATCCACCGCGAAACAGCGGCGTGGGGCGTGGGAAATCCTTGCACCGGGCGCGGTGCTGGTGCTGGGCGCGGCGCTGTGGTTCACAGCCTTGCAAATCTTTGTGTTGCAACGCTACTGCCCCTGGTGCCTCACCGCGCACGCGTGCGGCGCGGTCGCGGCGGTGTTGTTGCTCATGCGCGTGCCGGTTTCCGAGGCGCGCTCGCGGCGCGAGAAAGACCCGGGCGTGCCGAGCGACCGGCTGGTGAAGCTCGCCGCGCTCGCTCTTTTGGCCGTGGCCGCACTCGGCGTGGCGCAAACCTTCGCGCCGGGAAAAACCTATTCCGTGACCGTGGTGCCGGAGGCGGCGAAGCCCACCCCCGCCGCGCGCACGCTGGAAGTTTTCGGCGGACGTGTCGGTTTGAACCTGGCGGAGGTTCCGGTGTGGGGTTCGCCCACCGCACCGCATCTGTTGATCAGCTTGTTCGACTACACCTGCAGTCACTGTCGTGACATGCACGAGCGCGTGGCCGTGGTGCAGCGCAGTTTCAGCAACCGGCTCGCGGTGATCAGCCTGCCGATGCCGCTGGATGCGCAGTGCAATTCACTCATCAAGCGCACGCATCCCAAGCAGCTCAACGCCTGCACCTACGCGCGCCTCGGTCTCGCCGTGGCTCGGGCGAAACCGGAGGCGGTGCAGCCGTACGATGACTGGTTCTTCCTTCCCGCCACTCCGCCGCCGCTCACCGAGGCCACCAACAAGGCCGTGCAACTCGTTGGTGCGGAGGCGCTCGGCCGCGCGTTGAATGATCCGGTGATTGAAAAAACTCTGCGCGCGTCGATGCGGCTTTTCGAGATCAGCGCGCTCGAATACCGGAACGATCAGATGCCGCAGTTCATGATCGGCACCAACATTTTCGCCGGCGACATGACCACGGAGCAGTTGCGCGCGAAGGTGGCGGCGTATGTGAACGCGCCGTGAAGGCCCGGAGGGCTGACCAGACATTAGCCGGTGGCGTGAGCCACCGGTTTGGGCAGTTGTGGAATCCGCCCTGGCAGGGGCGGCAGAAGCAGGCATCTTTCGCCCCTTCGGGGCTACATCCGTTCCGATAATTTTCCGGTGGCTCGCGCCACCGGCTAATTTCTCACCGGCCCTCCGGGCCTCGATTTTACCACACTTCCACCGGCCCCTGCGGCACGGGGATGGACTCGCGCGCGGCTGCGGCGGGCTGGTCCTGCATGAAGGACGCAACCATCGGGCCGGGCTGGTAGCGCGGCTGCAACTCGCCGCACGCGTCGAGGAACTGCGCGCGCCAGCGGATGTAGTCCTGAAGAATCTCGTGAAACTCGGCGCGCGAATGCAGCAGCACCACGCGCTTGTTGAACACGCTCGATGGACCGAACCGCTTCGTATACCACGGCGCGACTTTGCGGAACATCCGGCAGCCGTGTTCCTCGCCAAACACTTCCACCATCAGATCGAGATGGCGGCACATCACGCGCACACGCTCGTTGAAACTTGGTTCGGGCAGCAACTCGCCGGTGTCGAGGTAGTGCCGGGTGTGCGTGAAAATCCACGGGTTGTAGAACGCGCCGCGCCCGATGCTCACGCCCGCGCAGCCAGTTTCATCGAGCATCTTGCGCGCGGCTTGCGGCGTGGTTACGTCGCCGTTGCCAATGACGGGAATGTTTCGCACGGCCTGCGCCACGAGGCGGATGCCCGCGAGATTCACCGTGCCGGTGAAGCCCTGCGCGCGCGTGCGTCCGTGAACGAAGATGGCGGCGACGCCCGCCTCTTCGAGCGCGCGGGCGAGGTCGGGAGCGGTGATGTTGTCGTCGTCCCAGCCGAGACGCATCTTGGCAGTGACGGGAATTTTCACGGCCTCGACCATGCCGCGCACGAGGTCGGCGGTCTTGTCGAGTTCCGTCATCATCGCGGAGCCGCCGCCAACTTTGCAGACCTTCTTCACGGGGCAGCCCATGTTGATATCGACGGAGGAAATGCCGCGCTGTTCCAGCACCACGGCGGCATCGCGCATTTCCTCGGGCACGGAGCCGAAGAGTTGCACGGCGAGCGGACGGTCGGCAGGACAGGTCTCGATAAGTTTGAAAGCCTTGGGATTTTTTTCGAGGAGCGAGCGGGCGTTGACGAGATCGGTGGTGGCCAGGTCGAGTCCGCCGACTTCGCGCACGGCGAGTCGGAACGGCAGGTTCGTGTAGCCGGCGAGCGGCGACAGAAACAAATTGGATTTCAACTCAAGCGAGCCGAAGCGAATCACGGGGCGGAGAATAAGCGGGGTGTGGCGCAAAGCCCAAGGCAAAGTCGGGCTGTGAGCTTCCCGCAGATTCAGAGCGGCCACGGATGAAAAAACCATCTGTGGAAGTCCTGAATCTGCGGGACAACAATTTGTTTCAGGGCGCGGTTCGTGGGCCTCGGCGTTTCACTTTGAAGAAATTTCCCCACTGAACCCCTGTTGCCGCAGCGCCTCGTAGAGCACGAGCGCGGCGCAGTTTGAGAGATTCAGCGAGCGCGCTTCCTGGTTGAACATCGGAATGCGCAGCCAGTGTTCGCGATGCGCTTCGAGCAGCGCCTTCGGCAGCCCCGCCGTCTCGCGACCGAAGACGAGATAATCGTCCGCGCCATATTTCACCTCCGCGTAGTGCTTCGCCCCGCCGGATTCGATGAACCAGAGCCGCGCCTCGGGTGGCAGGCTGGCGGCGAACTCGATCCAGTTCTTCCAGCGCTGCCACTCGACGTGCTGCCAGTAGTCCATGCCGGCGCGTTTGAGCTGCGCGTCGTCGAGCTTGAAGCCGAACGGCTCGATGAGATGCAGCGTCGTGCGCGTGGCCGCGCAGAGGCGTGCGACGTTGCCGGTGTTCGGCGGAATTTCTGGTTCGACGAGGACGAGGTGCATGGGGATTTGGGAGTTTTTTGTTGAGAGTTGAGAGTCTGAGCGCGGGCGGTCCGGCTCTCAACTCTCAACCTTCATCGCTCAACTTTTTTATAGAACACCTTCCACAGCACGAGTCCGAGCGCGGGCGCGGTCATCCCGGCCAGACGGCGGTCACGGGCGGCGAGCATGGCCTGCACATCGTCGGGCGTGAACCTCCCCTGCCCCACCTGCACGAGCGTGCCGACGATGCCGCGGCACATTTTGTAGAGAAAGCCGTCGCCCTCGATGATGACGGTGAAGTTGCGCCCGCTGCGCCGCAATTCGCAGCGCGTGACGGTGCGGACGGTGGTTTCCATTTCGTAACCGCGATTGGCGGCGAAGGATTTAAAATCATGTTGGCCCACAAAGACGCGCGCGGCGCGGCGCATGGCGGAGACATTGAGCGGCTGCGGCACATGCCAGGCCTGCGCGCGGAGGAGCGGGTTCATCGCCGGATGGTTCCAGATGGCGTAGCGATATTGCTTTCCGGCGGCGTGAAAGCGGGCGTGAAAATCCGGGCGTGCGCGCGCGGCGGTGAGGATGCGGATGTCGAGCGGCAGAAAAGCATTCAGCGCGAGGGCGAGCTTGCGCACTTCCATGCGGAACTCCGCTTGCGGAATCTCCACGTGCGCGACCATGCCGAGCGCGTGGACGCCGGTGTCGGTGCGGCTCGATCCGTGGACACGGCCCGCGCTGGGAAACAATTTCTGCAACGCCTCCTCGACCCGCTGCTGCACGCCAAGTCCGGTCTTCTGCACCTGCCAGCCTTCGTAGCCGGTGCCGTCGTAGGCGATGACGAGGCGGAATTTAATCACGGGCGCAGCCGGGGCCGCGTCCGCTGCATGTATTTTCTTCTGCAACGCGCGGAATTTCCTGCCGGAGCGCGGGCGACGACAAGGAGAAATCCAGACGGTGGGTAACTGCATGACGGCGGGGCCGGGTTGCGAAGCCGCGAAAGCCCGTCCCGTTCCGTGCGCTCCGCCCGATGATTTAACATCCAAGGCCTGGTGAATCCTGCCCACGAATCACGGCACGCTGACCAAAGAACAGGCTTGTTCCGTCCACAGTGTTCGCTTATTCGACTGGCGCAAATTTTGTCCCGGCCGTGGCCGAAGATTCATTTTGTGGCTGAACAAGCGATTGAAGTGGAAGGAACCGTGAGCGTCGTGCTGCCTGGCACGATGTTCCGTGTGGTGCTCGACAACAAACACGAGGTGCTCGCGCACATCTCGGGCAAGATGCGCAAGCGGTTCATCCGGCTGACGGCCGGCGACCGGGTGCGCATGGAAATGTCGCCCTACGATCTGAGCAAGGCGCGCATCACGTATCGTCTGCGTTAGAAAAAATTATTTATCATGCTGTTGTTCTTCTTTTGGTCGGCCATCGGGCTGGTGGCTGGCACCGTGTTCGGTTCTTTTTTTGAGTGGACGCTCCACCGCTACTTCATGCACCGCCCTTCCTTGGGCTGGCGTTACCCGTTTGAGAAGCATGCGCTCATTCATCACCACATTTTTCGCGCCGACCACAGCTATCATCTCCATCACGACAAGGACAAGCGCACCATCCCCATGGCCTGGTGGAACGGGCCGGCGATTGTCGCAACGGGCACGAGCCCCTTCCTGATCATCGCGGCGCTGTCGCACCAGTGGGGCGTGCTCTGCGGCGCGGCCGTGGCCTTCACCATCTATTTCACCGCCTACGAATATCTGCACTGGTGCATGCACCTGCCGAGACAGCGGCACGTCGAGCGGTCGGGGATTTTCTTCCGGCTGAACGGGCATCACCTGCTGCATCACCGTTACATGCACAAGAATTTCAACGTGGTGCTGCCACTGGCGGATTTGCTGCTCGGCACCCTGTTGCTGCGCTCGAAGGTGACGTTCCCGCAGGCGCGCGGCGCGGCCGTGCCGGATGTGCAGCCGCCGTTGCGAAAGACCGTCGAGGCGGTGGCGTGCCGGTGAGGGGTCAGGGCTGACACCAAACCTCACGGCCTCTCGAATCCAAAATCGCCAGCCCTCTCACTCTTCCCGACCAGATGTCCGCCCTGCGCGCGGCCGACCCGAACCAGGATAGGGGCGTGTTGCTGGTCTCCTCCTCCGCCCGCTCCTCCTCCGCCCGCTCCTCTGCCGGGGAAGAGCTTGGGCAGGACAAGGAAAACAAACGCAGCCTCCAGAGTCTGGCCACGCCCCAGCCCTGATGTCCCCCGCCATTATCTCGCCCGTTAAGATCCTTCCGCATGGGTAATCGTCCCCACTTGTCGCTCGGCGGGCTTTGTGTTCTGGTTGCGACATGAACAAGGTTTACCAAAACTTCCTTTCGGGCGGCCTCGCCGCATTTCTTATTCTCACCCTCACGAGCTGCACCACCAGCTCCACGGGACGCAAGCAGTTCATCATGACTTCCGCCTCGGATGAAACGCAGATGGGCCTCCAGGCGTTTAACCAGATGAAGAAGGAGGTGCCCATCAGCACCAACCCGCAACACAAGTCGCTGGTGGAACGCGTCGGCGCACGTATCGCCGCGCAGGCCAAGGACCGGATGCCGGACGCGAAATGGGAATTCGTGGTCTTCGAGAGCAAGGAGGCGAATGCCTTCTGCCTGCCCGGCGGCAAGATCGGGATTTACACCGGCATCCTGCCCATCACGAAGAATGAGGCCGGGCTGGCGGCGGTCATCGGGCACGAAGTCGCGCACGCCTCGAACCGCCACGGCGGCGAGCGCATGAGCCAGGCGCAGGCGGTGCAGACGGCCACGGCCCTCGGCGGCCAGGTCGTTTCGGAACAATACTCGGCCATCACGATGGTCGCGTTGGGTGGACTCGGCAAAGTCGGCATCGAACTGCCGTTCAGCCGCGCGCAGGAATCGGAGGCGGACCATGTGGGCCTGCTCTACATGGCGAAGGCCGGTTATGATCCCGAGGAGTCCGTGCGCTTCTGGGAACGCTTCTCCGCTGCGAACAAAGGACAGCCGCAGGGTTTTGAACTGCTCCGCACGCACCCGGTCGATGCCAAGCGCATCGCGGATTTGAAAAGCTGGATGCCGGAAGCGAAGGCGCTGATGCCGAAGGGGAAGTAGAGGTTCACGCACGAACCGAACCGAAGTATCCCTTTCGCTCACCGGGCAGCACCGGAAGAAATTTGGAGTGCGGTTACTTGTCACCGCTTTTTTGTTTGGCGACTTGTCGCCACACGAACGGCGCGACAAGTCGCGCCGAGAAAAGGCGGCGACAAGTCGCCGCACTCCAAACCGGACCGGTTCCCTGGTTGCTCCACTATCCTCCTCTCACGCGCTCGTTTTACTAAGTTGCAACGCCTTCGTCCTTCGCCTTGAATTCGCGCCTCTAAATGAACGTTCCTTTTCTGAATCTCCAGGCGCAATACGAGGCGCTGAAATCCGAACTGCTGCCCGTGGTGGAAAAAACTTTGGCCAACGGGCATTACGTGCTGGGGCCGAACGTGGCCGCGCTCGAACAGGAGGTCGCCGCCTACACCACCGCGAAGTTCGGTGTGGGCGTGAACTCCGGGTCGGACGCGCTGACGCTTGCCCTCCGCGCACTGGACATCGGGGCGGGTGATGAAGTCATCACCACGCCGTTCACTTACATCGCGCCAGCGGAATCCATTTATCAGGTCGGGGCGAAGATCGTTTTCGCGGATGTGCATCCGCGCACCTTCAACCTCGACCCGGCGGAGGTGGCGAAGAAGATCACGGCGAAGACGAAGGCCATCATCCCGGTGCATCTCTTCGGGCAGGCGTCGCCGCTCGAGGAATTGTTCGCACTCGCGAAGCCGCGCGGGATTCACCTCGTGGAGGATTGCGCGCAGGCGATTGGCGCGACTTACCAAGGGAAGCCGGTGGGCAGTCACGGCGCGCTGGGTTGTTTCAGCTTTTATCCCACGAAGAACCTCGGCGCGGACGGCGACGGCGGCATGGTGGTGACGAACGACGAGGCGCTGGCGAAGAAGCTGAAGATGCTGCGCGTGCATGGCATCGAGCGCCGCTACTTCCACGACCTGCACGGCTACAACTCACGCCTCGACGAAATCCAGGCCGCGATCCTGCGCGTAAAACTGCCGCACTTGAAAAGCTGGAACGCGCGCCGCGCCGAAATCGCCGCCGCCTACACGCGCGGCTTGCAAGGCTTGCCCGTGGACTTCCCCGTGACGGCGGATGGGAACAACCACGTCTTCCACGTCTATGCGCTGCTGACCGACCAGCGCGACGCATTGCAGAAGCATCTCGCGGACAACGGCGTGCCCACGCTCATCTACTACCCGCAGCCGCTGCACCTGCAGAAGCTCTACGAAACCCACGGCTGGGAACGCGGCGACTACCCGGTGGCGGAGAAAACGTCCGAACGCATCCTGCCGCTGCCCATGTATCCCGAGCTGAAGGACGAGCACGTCGCGCATGTGGTGGCGACGATTCGCGGGTTCTTCGCGTAATGATGTGCCCCCGGCGTCCCGCCGGGTCGGGACTCAGCGACGACGAGCGCGGCTCGACGAAGTCTTACGTTGGAACTGGCGCGGCTCCACCCGGCGGGACGACGGGGGCACGTTTTTCAGCGTTGCAGAAGTTCCGCCACATCCACGGCGGCATCGGGAAACGCCAACGGCTTGGCCTGTTCACCGGCTTGCAAAATAGTTTTGGAAGCGTAGCCGGTGAAGTTCGGCTCGCGATAAACTTCCACCGTCAGTTCGTTGAGGTTCACCAGCCAGACTTCGGGAAGGCCCGCGCGGCCGTAGGCCGGCAGCTTGTCCTCCTGATCGGTTTCCAACGTGGAGTCGGAAATTTCGATGAGCAGGAAAACATCGGCGGGTTGCGGGTGGCGACGACGATAAAAATCCTTGGCTGGCTTGAGCAGCATGAGGTCCGGCTGCGGCTCGGAATGGTCGCCCAACCGCACCGGGTTTTGCACCGACATCAACCAACGCCCCTTGGCGGCGGCGGTGAAGATTTGGTTCAGGTAGTTGGTAACGCCGCCGTGAAATGGACCGATGGGTGACATATCGATGATCTTTCCGTCGAGCAGTTCCACGCGCGCATCGGGGTGGAGCACACCGGTCTCCGCCATGCGGTAGTAGTCCTGCACGCTGAAACGATGATGTGTCTGAACCGGCATGGGCATGACCTTAATTATTCACCCGCTGCTTCGCAAGTCGCGCGTGCCACCAGGTGCCCCCGGCGTCCCGCCGGGTCAGGACTCAGTAACGACGAGCGCGCCTCGACGAAGTCTTACGTTGGAAATGGCGCGGCTCCACCCGGCGGGACGCCGGGGGCACGTTCACAACTTCACAATCCCCGCCACGGTCTGCACGTCTTTGTCGCCGCGTCCGGAGAGGTTCACGATCACGAGCGCGTCCTTCGACATTTTCGGCGCGCGTTCGATGCAGGCTGCGATGGCGTGGGAAGATTCGAGCGCGGGAATGATGCCTTCGAGGCGCGCAAGTTTCTGGAACGCGCCGAGCGCCTGATCGTCCGTGGCGTAGGAATACTCGACGCGTTTTTCATCGTGCAGCATGGCGTGCTCGGGGCCTACGGCGGCGTAATCAAGTCCGGCGGAGACGGAGTGGGTGAGTTGAATCTGGCCGTCTTCGTCCTGGAGAATGTAACTGCGCGTGCCTTGCAACACGCCGAGCGAGCCGCCGTGAAAACGCGCCGCGTGTTTCTCCGGCAAGATGCCGAGGCCACCCGCTTCCACGCCGAGCATCTTCACGCTCGCGTCGTTAAGGAACGGATAAAACAGGCCGATGGCATTCGAACCGCCGCCGACGCAGGCGATGAGCAAATCGGGCAGGCGCTTTTCCTTCTCCAAAATTTGCCGCCGCGCTTCGTCGCCGATCACGCGCTGGAAATTCCGCACCATCACCGGATACGGATGCGCGCCGTAGGCCGTGCCGAGAATGTAGTGCGTGCTGCGGACGTTTGTAACCCAGTCGCGCATCGCTTCATTCACGGCTTCCTTCAACGTCTTCTGCCCCGCGTGAACGGGCACCACTTCCGCGCCGAGCATCTTCATGCGGAAGACGTTGAGCGCCTGTCGTTCGCAATCCACCGCGCCCATGTAGATGACGCACTTCAGCCCGAACATCGCGCTCACCGTCGCGGTGGCGACGCCGTGCTGGCCCGCGCCGGTCTCTGCGATGATGCGCGTCTTGCCCATGCGCTTGGCGAGGAGGATTTGCCCCATCGCATTGTTGATCTTGTGCGCGCCGGTGTGGTTGAGGTCCTCGCGTTTGAGATAAATTTTCGCGCCGCCGAGTTCGGACGTGAGGCGCTCGGCGAAGTAGAGCGGCGTAGGACGGCCCACGAATTCTCTGAGGTAATACGAAAGCTCCTTCTGAAACGCCGGGTCCTTCTGCGCGCGGAAGTATTCCTCCTCCAGTTGTTGCAGCGGGTGCATCAAGGTCTCGGGCACGTAACGTCCGCCGTAGGGGCCAAAGTGGCCGGCGGCATCGGGCATCGGTTCAGTGGCGACTGCGCTCATGGCGGGAAACTAAAACACCAATGCGCAAAGGCCAAACAACAAAGAACCCCTCCGGTCACATCGCAGGGTTGCCGCCTGCATTGGAAATCGTAGAGTCCACGCATGACGCGCCTCGCCCCTGCCCTGCTGCTCGCCGTCGCCGTTTCGTTCACGATGCGCGCGGCGACGAATTCTTCCGCCCTCGATCTGGCACGGCAATTGAACCGCGCCTTCGTGGAAGTCGCGGAGAGCGTCTCGCCTTCGGTCGTCGTCATTCGTGTCGCGAACAAGCCGGGCAAGCTCCCCTTCGACGACGACGAAAATCCGTTCTGGGACTTGCTGCCCAAGGGCATGCCGGAGGAGTTTCGCAAACATTTCAAAGACGAGCTGGAGAAGCGGCGGAAGGAAGAGGAGGAAGAATCCAAATCTTCGACGCCTAGCTTCGATGGCAAAGGTTCGGGCGTCATCATCCAGGAGGACGGCTACATTCTGACGAACTTTCATGTCGTGGAAGACGCGGTGAAAATTGAAGTGCGCCTGCGCGACCGGCGGCGTTTCACGGCCACGTTGCACGGCAAGGATCCACAGTCCGATCTCGCCGTGCTGAAAATCAACGCGACCAACCTCCCCGCCGCCAAGCTCGGTGATTCCGACGCGGTGCGCGTGGGCGAGTTCGCCGTCGCCATCGGCGCGCCGTTCGAATTCGATTACTCGGTCACGTTCGGCCACATCAGCGCGAAGGGCCGGTCGCAGGTCGTCCCCTCGCGCGGCTTCCAGTCGCAGGGCGCGACGATGGATCAGGATTTTCTCCAGACCGACGCGAGCATCAATCCCGGCAACAGCGGCGGGCCGCTGGTGAATTTGTATGGCGAGGTCATCGGCATCAACACGCTCATTCGCGGCCTGCGCACGGGGATTGGGTTCGCCGTGCCGGTGAACCTGGCGAAGGTGGTTTCAGAAAATCTCATCAAGAACGGAAAGTTTCCGCGCCTCTGGCTCGGCATCGGCATCCGCGGTTTGCGCGAGGACGATGAGGCCGAGGAAAAAGTGGACGGGGTCGAGGATGGCGTGCTCGTTACTTCCATTCAGGAGAACGGCCCGGCCAGCAAGTCCGACTTGAAGCGGCGCGACGTGATCATCGCCGTGGATGGCAAAAGCGTGGTGACGTCCGCGCAACTGCGAAATGAAGTCCGCCGCAAGCAGGCGGGCAAGGCCGTGACGCTGGAGATCATCCGCCAGAGCAAGCCGATGAAGATCAAGGTGCATCCCGAGGAATGGCCGGAGTCCAAAGAACCCAAGAGCAAGGGAGAGTGAGTGGGGCGGAATGCAACCATAGTGGGGCAGCCGTCTCGGCTGCCATTCGTCCGACGGGCGTCTCGCCAGTTGTGTTCGGCATCGGAAGTGCGCGGAGGGCCATGAATGAAAGTGATCGCCCCCATGTACCCTTTTCATTGTACTTTCGTTCCCCGCCCGGCTTTACTGGCCCCGTGGCTCGCGCTGACGATCTCCGTCTCGATCCCGCCCAGCTTTCCGGCTGGCGGCTCCTCGAGGATTTTCGCGCCCGCCTCGA
>Ga0163150_10000861_pt1 | contig 54261 bp, 46 predicted proteins | sample OliLakLV19P2IB_FD_148628 | JGI IMG/M metagenome (GOLD analysis project Ga0163150, IMG submission 148628) | Freshwater microbial mat bacterial communities from Lake Vanda, McMurdo Dry Valleys, Antarctica - Oligotrophic Lake LV.19.P2.IB | ecosystem: Environmental > Aquatic > Freshwater > Lake >...
ATTTCCGATCAGAAAGCGAACCTTGGTTTTTGCAATCACTCAGTTTCGTGTTTTTCATGGATTTTACTGCTAAAATCGATTGCGGATCACGAAAACCACCCACAGTTTCTGCGGAAGAGCCCGACTTTCTAAAGAACGTTGTGGTAAGTGTGACCGATGAGCTTGATGTTTTAAAGACAAAAGCATTGGTCGTGGACGGAAAGCCTTTCGTCGAATGCAAGTTCTCGCCGAAGGCAGTAAAAGCGCAATCTCTCACAGGAGAGATTCAGTTGAAAACAAGCGATGGATTTCAGTCAACCATTCGTTGTTCGTTGCATCGAGAACAGTCTGTTGAGATTCTGCCGAAAAAGTTGATTTTCACCGTGAGTGATTCGTCGGACGTTTCTCGGGTCGCGACGTCGATCGTCAGGATTCAACATGCGGCAGGAAAGAAAGAACTGCCTAATCTTTCGGCCATTTCGTGTCAAAATCAGGATGGGGATTTTCTTGAAACGTCAATCGAGAAAATTGGGAGTGGTGTCTATCGAGTCGGCGTCAAATGGCCTACTTCGTTACCGCAACGAAGCAATGGAAAGCTTACATGGTTGCTTACGACCGATTTGGGCAAGTCAATTGCGTTGGAATCTAGTTTTGCGTTATCGCGTTAGTTTGTCGGAGAGAAAAAGATGATGAACCGATGATGACGGTACAGGCAACGTCAACAACGGTCAAACCCCTAAGCTATCTCGCTTGTTACGATTCCAATAGTCATGTTTCCTTTATAAGTAAATCGCTATGATCTTTCGTCGCATTCGTTCGAGCCAATGGCTATGTGTTCTTATGAATATTTATCGATGTAAGTGTCCGACGTTAAATGTTCTTGTATCATTTGCGATGTTCGCAACCTCAGCTTCGAACGGATATTCTCAAGAGGTTGTGCAAACTAAGTCCGAAGGTCGATCGCTCGTTAAAGCTATTTTGGCGAACGTGACGTCGTTGCGTAGCTACGACGTGCGCGTTGAAGCGTGGAATTCAAAATCGGTTAAGGACGGGGCGCTTGAGAAACGCTTTTCTCCAGTTGAACTGAAAAGTACGTATCGACTGGTTTGTGACTTGGACTCGGAAAGAGTCTTCGTGATCCGTCGATATCAAACGATCGCCAAACTGAATGAGGGAATCGATCACCAAATTGTTACGGAAACGACGATAAGTCACTACTTTGAAGGAAGTAGCCGTTCCGTCTCGTTGTCGCACGAGACAGACTTTGGGAAGCCCCGAAAAGTCGATTTTTTAACGTATTGCCGGGACGCAAGAATCGAACTACCGCAATTTCTGGGAATTAAAATACAATCGCAAGTTTCGTATACGCAACCCATTGAGCAAATCGTTGAGAGAGTTTTGGAAAGCCATGCAACCAGCGTCCTCGAAACTGGAAGCAACGGTGTAATGCGACTTCACCTTTCGCCAGATAGGAGTTCCAAAAGCCGTTCGATCAACTTGATTGACCCGTCGTCATTGATGCCGATCAAGCGTTCTTCATCAAGCGAGAAAGATGGCATATGGACGGGCGGTTACACGCATGATGTACAATACGAAAAATTCAAGGGAATATATTTGCCGGTCTATTTGTCGTGCAGCTTTCTCAGCCATGTACCGAACCCGAAAGATTTGCATGGAAAGGGTTTGCCTTGCGACGAAGTTGGCACCGTTGAACTTCGTTGGTTTAAAGTGAACGACAAAGAGCTTGCTTTTCCCGATATCTTGAAAACAGGGACCGGTCCCAAAGTTTGGGAAGAATTCCTCGATCCCAAAGAAACGTCGAAAAAGCCGTAGCCAATTCGCAGATATTAACGCGTGCAGTTTTGAAAATCTGTTTGCGTTGAACGGTTGTACGTCGATTCAAAACGCTAAAGCATCTATATCAGAACGAGACGACAAGGTATGATGATTGGATCAATCAGATCCAATCCTTGGCGTTTTATAATTCATATTGAGCGATGCGTTCGTATCTAGAACTTCTTGAAAAAGTCCTTGAAACCGGGCATGAAAAGTCGGATCGAACTGGAACGGGCACGCGCAGTTTATTTGGCTGCCAACTCCGCTTCGATCTCAAAGATGGTTTTCCATTGCTGACGACGAAAAAGCTGCATTGGCGAAGCGTGCTTGTCGAGTTGCTATGGTTTTTGCGAGGTGAAACCAACATCCGATATTTGAAAGAGAACAAAGTAAGCATTTGGGATGAATGGGCTGACGCCGATGGAGAACTCGGGCCTGTTTATGGAAAACAGTGGAGATCGTGGAATTGTCCCGATGGTTCCACCATCGATCAGATTCGCAACGTCGAACAAGAGATTCGGAAAAATCCGGACTCGAGACGGTTGTTGGTAAGCGCTTGGAATGTTGCGGATGTCCCCAAGATGGCCTTGCCTCCGTGCCATTTACTGTTCCAATTCTATGTCGCAGACGGACGATTGAGTTGCCAGTTGTACCAGCGCAGCGCTGATCTATTTCTCGGCGTTCCGTTCAATATCGCATCGTACGCATTGTTGACCATGATGATGGCGAGTACGACGGGATTGGAACCAGGTGAATTCATTCATGCGATGGGCGATACCCATCTTTATGTCAATCATTTTGAGCAGGCACGGATTCAATTAAGTAGAGCTCCAAAGGCACTTCCGCGGTTGGTGATTAGAAATCGACGCGAGAGTATCGTCGACTATGAGCCGGAAGATTTCGAATTGCTCGATTACGATCCGCACCCACGAATCGCCGCCCCCGTTGCTGTGTAGAATGTAGCGGTGCGGCACCAGCCGCCCGGTGTAAAATTTCCCAACTTGGAATAGTCGAAATAGTGAAAACGCTATAGTAAACGCCGTGGCGTCGAAGACTTAGCCACCGTCAACCCTCGAGATACTTTTCGATGCACCACAAACCCTATGAGATCGTTCGCTTCGCAGACGTGCCGGGAGTTCCGTGCCCATGCGGGACGGCGAGACGGGCATTTACCGACGTGATCGATTTTCCCGGTACAATCCATGTCACAGAAATTGGGATCGATAGTCAACTTCACTATCACAAGACGCTCACCGAGACGTATTATTTTCTCGAATGCCAGCCAGACGCAAGAATGCAACTCAACGATGAGATTCTCTCGGTCGTACCTGGCGTTTGCATTATGATTCGACCGGGGACTCGACATCGCGCGATCGGAAAAATGAAAGTTCTGATCGTCGTTTTTCCTAAGTTCGACCCGGAAGACGAATGGTTTGACTAAGCGAAACACTTTTCGAGATCGCCATCGCCACTCCAATTCCGGCCAACGCATAAAGCAGTCCGTACAACGGGACCAAAAACCGTCCGCCCGTTTCATAGAGGAGCATGACAGTAATAGTACCGATAAACGGCAAGCCAAGCATCCAGTAAGCTTCGCGTCGGCGATAGATTATCAGTGCGATCACACCGAGAAGCATGCCAAATCGCCAAATCAAACTTTGACCAAAGTAGGGTCCCCAGTGCGACTTGATACGCAGCGTCATCAGGGTCGGTAGATGTGCAAAATTTTGAGCGATCCAAGTTCGCGTTTCTTTCGCGGCGAGGATCGCAAGCTGTCTCTCGGATTCCAAGGAAGTCCAGTGCTTATCCTTTACCGATTCTCGCAACCGCTGTTCGGCGTCGGGATGCCAATTGCCATCGTCGTTCAGCGCTTCGGTTGAATAGCCACCGAGGATGCTCGTCGGACCTTGTGCTCCCATCGGCATAAAACTTCCGAGATGGTAGCAATTGCGAATCCACCACGGTGAGAGTAGAAGCGAAAGCGTCAATAGGAAGTAGAGAGAGGCTCGGGATTTTAGTTTTGGGGTTGTCCAATAGAGCAAAAGCATCACGCCGGGCACCCAGCCGATCGCGATCGTTCTCGTGGCGATCATTGCAGCCATTACAATTCCCAACACGATCGATTTTGTTTTAGGATGTTCGTCGTCAAGTTTGATCGCTACCGTCACGAATATCGTTGTCCAAAGTAAAGCGAAGGGCTCTGTCAAAAAATCAGCAGCATAGCGGCGCGTATTGCTGTCCAGCAGTGCGAGCAACAAGGTCCCACCAGCGGCAACGTGCCTAACCCAATATGACGCGGGTGTTCGGCTCACAATTTCAAAAGCAATCAGTACCGCTAAGGAGCCAGCGATGGCGATAGAAAGTGCCGAAAGGGAGCGGATGAACGCAAACGCGATTTCACCTCGACCGACAAAACGGTATACAGTGCTGATCACGATCGGAAAAAATGGCGGTCGAAGGGTGGTCGTTCCATTATGAGAATGCGACTTGAGGTGAGGGTACTGATCTGCCGCCTCGTCAGCTAAGTACGGTCGCTTCCATTCTGGATCATCCCACGCAAAAGCAAAGCCCTTGCCGACGCTGAGACTATATCCAATCGTTTCATAGTCTGGACCATCGCCGGTCGGCAGCGGTACATGCAAGAATTGCGAATGATTCGCGACGTGCCAAAGTTGCCAGGGAACTAAGAGCAGGCACGCGAAAAAGAACCAAGCTCGACTTCCCAAAAGCATGTTACATCGACGTCGGTTGGAAGAACCAAACGATCGTCAGCACCGCACATACGGAATAGGCTAGAAATAGGCTTGGCCGCCACAATCGCAGCGGCGGCATATCGACATCTCGCTCATAGAGTTTGCTAAGCATTCGAAAATAATAACCAGCGGCCACCACGGCGTTGACTGCCATCAGCAAGGTGACGAGCGTGACGTCCCAACGATCCGTCCCTCCGGCAGCAATAAAGACCTGGAACTTGGCGACGAAACCCGCCGTGAGCGGCAATCCGATCAATGACAGAAGAGAGATCGTCATCGCAATAGAAGCAGCCGGGCGACGATAGAACATACCTGAAAGACTGCCAATGGTCGTAGGCTGCCCGCCGGCCTCGTCAATCTCAGCCAACGAAGCAAATACACCAAGAGTCATCGCCGCATAGGCCGCCAAGTACGTGAATAGCACACCTTGTTCGGCTCCGTTGTCGAGCATTAACGTTGCCATCGCGAGCAGCAGGTATCCAGTATGGGCTACGCTGGAATAGCCTAGCAGTCTTCTCAGGTTGCTCTGCGCACTTGCCATCGCATTGCCAACGCACATCGTAACCGACGCAATTACTAAGAGGACCGGAACGATACTCGATGACATGGCATCGGCAACGCCATCGTTATCTAGAATTCGGATCATCGCGACAAAGCCAGCGACTTTCGGAAGATAGCTCATGGTAGCCGCGACGAGTAACGACGTTCCCTCGAAGACATCTGGTCCATAAAAATGGAATGGAACGGCGGTTATTCGGAATGCCAAGCCACACAGAACCAAGAGTATCGCCAGCATGGCGAGCTTACCAAACTCGCCGCTAGTAACGCATTGATGGATTGTTACCAAGTCCATCGAACCTCCGATGCCATAGAGGTAGCTGAGTCCTAACAAGAACAAGCAAGAGGAAAAAGCGCTGAGCATGAAATATTTGAGAGCGGCTTCCAATCCTGCGTTCTCCTCCTTCGCGACACTCAGCACGATGTAGGTCGGAATGCTTACCAGTTCGAGTGACAAGAACATGGCGATCAGATCATTCGAAGCGCCGGCGAGTGGAATGCCTGCCAGCAAGAGCAGAAAGCAACCGTAAAATTCTGCTAGATAGCGTCGGGGACCGATCGACCATCCGAGTAAAAGCAAAATAAAGCCGCCGATGAGTGTCAATCGTTCGGAAGCAACCGAGATCGAATCGAAACGAAAGAGACCAAGCGACGTCGGAGACGCCAGTATCCTACCGCTGTTCGAAAGATGAAAGGCTGCCGCAACGATCAAAACGATAAACGACATCGCTCCAAAAAGGTTCCGTCGGTTGTCGATCGAATGTGAGGTACAGGGGGCCAGTACGATGCTAGAACACAAAATCAAGCTGCCGCCGACGATCATGGCGATGGCAGGTGCCAGCAACTGGATCGCGAGGGCATAGTTTTCAGCTACAGGCACTTGAGAAGACCTTTATTTTGCTTGACTAACCAATAAGGAAGAATCGACATTCGGATGTAGCATTCTGACCGCTGGTTCGAGCGACTGTGCTATGTTATCGACATCGGCTTGAAAAAAATCCGTAGCCGCACTTGGATAAACTCCAAGCGATAAACAAAGTAGAGCGATTGGGACCAGGGCGCATAGCTCGGCTGTTCCGATATCACTTCGAAGATAGACCGGTTCGGTGGAATTCCCGTCGCTGCCAAACATCAAATACTGAAGGACCCGAAGGCTATACCACGCACCTAAGAGGGTACCTAATATAGCGATTGCCGAGATGAAGATAGAAACGCGAAGCATGCCAGATGTTACGAGCAATTCACCGACGAAGCTATTTAGCCCAGGCAAACCAGCAGCCGCCAAGGTGAAGAAAACCATCAGCGTTCCAATGCGAGGAAATGCCGAAGCCAAACCACGGCTTGCGTCGTTTAAAAGCAATCGACCACGGCGTTCTTCGATCATCCCAAGCAAGAGAAACATCGCGGCGGTAATCAGCCCGTGATTCAGCATTTGAATCGAAGCTCCCGAGAGTCCTTCGCGATTCATCGCCATGATTCCAATCGTGACGAATCCCATGTGCGAAAGCGACGAATACGCGAGCAGTCTCCGTAGATCCGTTTGTCGCAATGCAATCATCGCGCCATAAACAATCGCTATCGCCCCCAGGGTTCCGAATGCAAATTGAACATAGTAAATCAACGAAAGTGGCGTCAAAGGGAGCACGATGCGCAGCAGGCCATAGACTCCTAATTTTCCTACGACCGATGCGATTAACGCCGTCGTGTTGGGATGCGCGACGGCGTACGTTGTCGGCAGCCAACTGTGCAGCGGCAATATGGCCATTTTGATGCCGAAACCTAACACAAGCGTTAAAAGAATAAGTCCTTGGCTCGTCGCGAGCTTGCCGGAATCTTCCAGAACCGTGCGGGCTTTCTCGATGGCATTTTGATTGCTCGCCGCCGGCGTGACAACTGCGTCCAACTGCGAACTATATGCCGAAAGTGACAACTCGGTGAGCAACACGGACGATGGCTTATCGATTGAAGCGGACTGAACCACTAATCCGACTAAACCAACGACCATCGGAATACTACCGGCCAAAGTGAACAGCAAGAATTTTCGTGACGCTTTGAGCGATTCTTTGGCATCTCCCCAGATGTTGATCAACAGGATGATTGGAAGCAGTACCGCTTCGAAGAATACGTAAAACAGCAAGAGGTCCATCGAAAGGAAGACGCCGATGAGCAGACTCTGCGTGATCAAAACAAGTCCGCTATACAATTCTTGTCGACTCTTGATCTGATTACGCGATGTCAGCAATATCGCGAGCGTGACGATTGCCGATAAGAGGACCATCGAGGCGCTGAAGCTATCCGCCCCCAATTGAAGCTGCCAATCGATGGAATGACCTTTGATCGAAACAGGCAAGCGAAGATTCATCCACTCGGGACTGAAGACGACGCGCGGCTGAATCAAGCCAACGGAAGCATTGTTCGGACTGATACTTGATACTTGAGAAAGCAAGCCAACTGCTCCGACCAACATTGCTCCGGCGATCAACGTTGCTAAATCGGTTGCCAATCGCTGCATCCTGCCACCGAGCGCGCAGATAACGCTTCCCGCAATGAGCGGTACGAGAATCAAAAAGGGTAACAACCAAGTCGTCATTTAACTTCCATTATTGAAAGACAATCCAAAGCGCCAGTGCTGTGACTCCAGCGGCCGTCATGAACGCATACGATGAAACCGTTCCGGTTTGCAATTTCCGAAGCGTGAGTCCAAGACCAACCGGAAATTTTCCAATACCTATCGTTAAGCCATCAACAATCGAACGATCAAAACTACTCAGCATTTGTCCAAGCCACATCAAGGGCACGATGATTAGTGCTTGGTAGATCGCATCGATGTATAGCCGGTGCTTTCCGAAATGAATCAGACCCGATACGAGCGAACCTTCAGGAGCAGTTCGACCCGATGCGAACGCCAGGCGATATCCAACGCCCCCGCCGATTATCGCAATCAAACTTGAGGCCACCATCACCCAAAGCGACTCATGATGCTCGCCGTGCAACGGGGGCATGAATGGCGTGGTCGCAATATACTTTAGGATCCAACCCGTCGGGCCGAGCAATCCGCCAGCGATGACAGCCCCGACTGCCAATACCAACATCGGCAATAACATGATCGAGGTTGCTTCATGAGGATGATGTCCCGCTTCGACCGGTAGTTTCTGCGGTCCTAAAAACGTTTTAAAATATGCTTTGGAGGTATAGATCGCAGTCAATAGCGCTGTTAAAAAGCCGATCGCCAGCAGTCCTTTGAAGTGTATTCCAATATCCTCATCGTTCGAAGCATCCGCAAGCAGCGACAAGATAGTGTCTTTACTAAAAAAGGCCGCGAAAAGCGGTACGCCGGCCAGAGCTGCGGCTCCAATTGCAAAGAGGATGTTGGTTTTTGGAAGGACTTTGCGCAGTCCACCAAAGCGTCGCATATCGATCACGTCGCCCATCGCATGCATCACGTTTCCGGCTGACAAGAATAACAGAGCCTTAAAAAACGCGTGTGTGACCAAGTGAAACATGGCTGCCATGACCGCGAGCGTCATCATACCTGGAATTGCGATGCAACCGATTGCCATAAATAGATAGCCAAGTTGGCTTGCCGTTGAATAGGCTAAAAGACGTTTTAAATCATCCTGGCATAATGCCATGATTGCCGCTCCCAAGGCTGTTATGCCACCCAACCATCCGAGCAAGAGAAGTACCGAAGGCGCGTAAACCATGAACGGCGACATTCTGGCCATGAGATAGACACCGGCCGTCACCATCGTCGCCGCGTGAATCAAGGCGCTTACAGGGGTAGGCCCTTCCATTGCGTCGGGCAACCAGACATGCAAAGGGAACTGAGCCGATTTGCCGATCGCACCGATGACGAAACATAAAGCGATCCAACCGATAAGATTGGGATAACTCGAAGACCGTGAAATTTCCTCGGCGGCGGCGTGGATCGTAGAAAAATCGAGTTGACCTCTTCCGATCATACTGGCCGCTTCTCCTGCCGCTGTATGTCCGATGACGTACGCCAACAAAATAATGCCGAGCAAAAATGCACAATCGGCGATTCGGTTCACAAGAAAGGCTTTAACGGCCGCCTGAGCCGCTGATGGCTTGCGAAAGTAATAACCGATCAGGAGATAGCTACACGTTCCAACACCTTCCCAAAATCCGTACAAAAGCAGCAAATTATTGGCCATCACGAGCATCGTCATACAGAAGACGAAGCCGCAAAAGACTGCGAAGAATCTTGCGTAGCCAGGGTCATCTCGCATGTAATCGCGAGAATAAATTGCAACCAGACAACTCACAAACGTGACGACGAATAGCAACGTTAGGCAAAGGCTATCCAAGCGCAGCGCAACATCCAATCGAATGCTCCCGATATCCATCCATGTGTAGCCGTAAAGGACGGTCATCCCTTCTTCGGCTTGATGCATCCCGAGTAAGCCGATGGTGCACAGGGCCGAGAGAGCAAGCGAAAGCACGGCTGGCCAATGAGCCCAGCGCGTATCTCCGCAAATTGCAAGAACCGTGCAAATCAACGCACCCATCAACGGCGAAATAGGAACGAGCCAAGCAATTGTTTCAAGCATGTTGCGAAACCTCCGCGTCGTGAAGTCGCTGATCGTCGGCTTTCGTCCAGTCTGATGGCTTAAGATTCGAAGGAATCGGCGATACCGATGGATCTAGACCGGCTGGCGTCAAAGTTGGATACTCGATCGTTTCCTCGACAATAACAATGCGAGGCTCGGAGACCGGAGGGGATGGTGTTTCATTGACATCGGACCAGACATTGATATCGAGCGTCGCTTTGCGTCGGTAAAGTGAAACAACCATCGCCAATGCGATTGCCGCTTCACAGGCTGCAACCGTCAGAACCATAATCGCCAAGACTTGCCCCTGATAGTTATGGTGCTGTTTCGAGAAGGCAATCAGATTGATACTGACACCGGCAAGCATCATTTCGAGCGACAGGAACATTAAAATGATCGAACGACGTGTCAAGAATCCGACCATGCCGATCGTGAACATGACCGCGCCAAAAAGTAGAAGTAGTTGCGTTGATTCCGTCATGCAGATACCTCAATCGTCCGTTGGGCTACCGCGATCGAGCCGATCGTTGCCGCAAGCAACAACGTACCGGCGATCTCGACGGTAAACAGGTACTCCGTAAACAAAGATCGACCAAGCCCCACAGTGCTGCTCGGCGTATCTAACGTTGTCTCAGCACTCAATGGACGTGCCGAAACAACCTTCCATTCGTCGGGACTAGCATCTTCCGCGGTCTGGAGCGAATAAACGAGGACGCCAAGGAACAACGCACCGATGATGGTTGCGAAGAATGGGCGGGTGAGTTTCAAGTCGTAGGTTTCCGGTGCGTCTTGTTGAGAGAACATCAACACGAAGAGAAACATGATGATGGTTGCCCCGGCATAAACGATGATTGTAGCCGCAGCGATGAACGTCGCAGATTGCAGGAACAGCACTCCAGCCCCCGAAAGAATTGCCGTAGCGAAACCAAGCGCCGCATAGATGGGTTGTCGCACCGATAAAAATGCGATTCCGCCACCGATTGCTAGCCCGCAAAAGGCGAGGAAGACGCAAACATCCAACGAAAGTTCGTTCGTGATCGCCGCCAAGAATCCGGCGCCCGTCAGCAAGACGACCCCGACGATCGCAATCGATTTCGATTTCAGCATGCCTCGCTGCAGAGAAAAATAGCCAATCGCGCCAAATGCGATGCATATGAAGGCCATCAAATGCCAGTCGACTTTGCCGACTTTGTCGAGCATCGATTGCGCTAGCGGGAAAAAGTTCACGTTCAAATATCCTTCTTAGTATTAACCGTGTCGACCGCCGCCAGGAGGCGGAGGACTATTGGATGCCGTGGTCGATTGCTCCGATGCTGGTCCAAGTTTTCCCCTAAGCGTTCGAACCGGATCCTTTCCTGTCGCCGACGTTTCGTCAAAGACCGAGAGCAGTTTCTCTTTATCAAAGATCAACTCTTCGCGACTCAATCCCGTCAGGTCGTAGAGACTAGTCAATTCAATCGCGTCGACTGGACACGCTTCTTCACACATCCCGCAATAGATACATCGCAACTCGTCGATCGTAAATGTCGCCGGATACTTATCGCGATTGGCCCACTTCGGATCGTCTAATGGAGCCGGTGCGGCGATGATTTCGATGCATTTGGCTGGACATGCCGTCTGGCACATGTAGCAAGCGACACATTTAACCCGCCCCTCTTCATCGCGATTCAATCGATGAACGCCTCGGTAGTTTGGCGGAATCTCCGGTTCAACTTCGGGATATTGAGCCGTCAGTCGCTTCTTGAAAAAGACATGCTTGAGGGCAGTCGCCAAGCCCGCAGCGATCGCAGGCAAATAGATGGCTTCCGCAAATCCAATCTTAGGGTCTTCTGCCCATTCGACTTTCTTTTTCGGATTTTTCGAGCTTACTTTAGTTGCCGTCATTTCGCTTCTTTCGATGTTTTGATTTCACGGCCCATAGGCCGCGGCGATTTCTCTTGAATTAAATGGCCTTTAAAACGTTGGACCGACGCAGTCTGGCCTGCAATTGCGATGCGCTCCATTGTCCCGCACCGATCAAGAGCACAAGTGAAACGATCGCCATTGTCCATTTGGGCAAGTGAACTGTCGAAACAACAGCGACGGCAATCAAGTTCAACATCGCCAGCGGAATCAAACCCTTCCAAGTCAATCCCATGAGTTGGTCAAATCTGAATCGCGGCAATGCCCAACGAAGCAACATGATCAAAACAACGACAGCTCCGACTTTCGTTAATAATACGATTAATCGGATCACGATCGCTTGCCAGGAAGCGTCCACCGGACCGCTCAATCCAGGAAAATGCCAGCCGCCGAAAAATAGCAAGATCGTCATAAAGCTAATCGTTACGACATGCGTATATTCTGCTAAGAAAAACAAAACGAATTTAATCCCGCCGTACTCCGTATGAAAACCACCGACAAGCTCTTGCTCGCATTCTGCCAAGTCGAATGGGAGTCGGTTGGTTTCCGCCAGGGCACTAGTAAAGAATATGATGAGTGCCAACGGCTGCCACCAAATATTCCAATTGCTGATGCCATCGATCGATTGTTGAGAATCGACAATTGTCTCGATATTCATCGAACCAGCCACAACGATTACCCCCAACACCGACATCCCTAACGGAATTTCGTAGCTGATAAATTGAGCGCACGAACGAATGGCACCGTAAATCGAGTATTTGTTGTTCGATGCCCAGCCGCCTAAAATAATCCCGTAAACCGAAAGGCTACTGACCGCAAACATCAGCAGTAAAGCGCTATCGAGTCCCGGCATCACGATCATTCGGAATCCCGCCTTATATTCCGTCGGAACCGGGCCAAATGGCATAAAGCAAAGGGCAAACATGGCCGTCATCAGGCTTATGCATGGCGCAAGCATGTAGAAAAACCAGTGGACATGCGACGGGATAATCTGCTCTTTCAAGAAAATCTTAATCCCATCCGCAACGGCTTGGAAAAGACCGAATGGCCCGACGCGATTGGGTCCAAGTCGATCTTGTACTGCGGCGGCGATCTTTCGCTCGACAAAGGTTGCGTACAACCCGACCACTGGCACGCAAGCCAAGATGAAAGCAATCGCGACAAGCGTTGGCCAAAGAAGCGGGAAATACTCTGTCCAAAGTTCCGTCCAACTCATGAGTACGTCTCCTTGGGATCGATAAGACGCACTCCGTTCAAACCAAGATCGCCACTGGCGAACCGTCTAAAAGCTGGGATGACTTCCGAGATTTCTTTGCGAACTACCGCTGCATTGAATAAGCCACGTCGTTCGGTAAGTTCATAGAGTATTCGTCCGTCGGCGCGGGCATCTCCAATCGGTCTTGTGGCGACTTGGAACGCTTGAGCAAGCCCAGCATAGTTCACATAGGAACCTTCGCGTTCAGTGAACGCAGCACTTGCAAGAACAATGTCGGCATGCATGCTCAACGGCGATGGAAAAATATCCTGGACGATCAACAAGGTTGGATGGGAGACGGCTTTTGCGATCTTCTCGGTAACCCACCCCTGAGAATAACCGCCGACGAAGTACCAGGCTTTGATATCGGTACTACCCGCCGTTGCTTGCTCGAACGGAACCGACGCGCCTTGAAAATGTCGAAGGATCATTTCAACACCCATGCGATTGGGGCATTTTTCAGCTCGTATCGTAAACTTGGCTTTGTCGCTTGGTGGTGCAGAACCCGATGCCGACTTCGGATAGCGGTCATCGACGCCAAAAGTCGGTATCGGACCCAGCAGCAGACGAACTCTTGCATCAAGCCCCTTTAAATAAGCAGCCAATAGATAGGCTTCCTCAACCGACATCATCGGCGACAAGACAGCCGCAAAGTCACTCGGGTTTATCTTGATTGCAGAACGGATTTTGTCGCGAGCTGCCGCAATGACCGTTGGCCATGGATCGATCACGGCCAAGTCGGAAACGCCATTCTTGGCGGTCTCCGAGTGAGCTTGTCCGTTTCCATTCAGCGAGACGACCTGCTGGCCATTCATCTTTGATTCGGCTGTCGGACTTTGCGTCGACGATGTTTTCAATATCGGCGTTCGTAGTCGACGAGCGTCTTGGATATACCTGAATCCGAATCGACCTTCGTCGCACATAAAATGCCCTTGCGCCAGCGGATTGGCTCGAGGTCTCAGTCGATAAACTTGGTTGTCGTTTTGATCGACTTCGATGCTGCAACCTGTCGAGCAACCTGGACAAACACTCTTTTGTGACTTCAGCCACCAGACGCGTTTCTTATAAAGAAAGTCTTTGCTGCAGAGTGCACCGACGGGGCACAGATCGACGACGTTTCCGGCAAGCTTGTTGTTGCATGGCATTCCAGGAAAGACATCGATCTCTTCGACACTTCCGCGCGCAACGACTTGAAGTTCTGCTGTGCCTGAAATTTCACGGGTGAAGCGAACGCATCGAGTACACATGACGCATCGGTCGGTAAAAAGGGCGATCTGTTCGCCGATATGGTACTTGTCGATCCGTTGTATTTTCGGTTCGTTTAAGCGGCTTTTAGCCTTGCCAAACTTAAAGGTATAGTCTTGTAAATAGCATTCGCCTGCCTGATCGCAAATCGAACAATCGAGCGGATGATTGAGCAACAGAAACTCAAGCGTCATGGCTTGGGCTGTCACAACCTTGGCAGTCTCCGTTTTGATCACCATGCCGTGCTTAACCGGTGTTTGACAAGCCGGGACCAACTTCCCGCCCATCGCAATAGTGCCGTCCGGTTTCGTTTCTCCGACTTCGATAAGACACATCCGGCATGACGCGACCACCGATAGCGCTTCGTGCCAGCAGTAGTGCGGGATTTCAACACCAGCTTTGCGAGCCACTTGAATCGCGTTCTCGCGCGGTCCAATGTCGACCTCGATGTCGTTTACCTTCGCGGTTGCGATTACCGCCGCTTCTTTGGTTTGCAGCATGGCTTAGTGAGCTCCTGCAAGTTGAGGAGCTTCGGCTTTTCGACCTGACCGAATGTATTCTTCGAGTTCGGGTCTGAACTTTTGAATAGCGTTTTTGATCGGCCAAGCAGCACCGTCGGCGAGTCCGCAAATCGTAGTTCCTGGCATCGTACCGATCGAACCACTGATTTCAAGCAGCAAATCGATATCGCCAATCTTTCCACGACCAGCTCGCATGCGTTCGAGGATTTTCGTTGACCAAGCCGTCCCTTCGCGACACGGCGTACATTGTCCACATGATTCGTGGGCGAAAAAACGGCAGCAGTTATAGAGGACATCGACCATGCTGGTGTGATCGTCGATAACGACGACCGCGGCTGTTCCCAAACCAAGGCATCCCACTCGTCCCGGGCCAGCAAAATCGAGCGGCGTGTCGAGCTCGTCCGCCGACATGAAACCCATACTGATTCCACCTGGCACGACGGCCTTGGCTTTGCGGCCTTTCCAAACGCCACCCGCATGTTGATCGATCAACTCGCGAGCGGTAACGCCCAACGGAAGCTCGACCAAGCCAGGCTTGTTAACGTGACCCGAGATGCAATAGAGCTTTGGTCCGTATGAACCAGCATCGCGAGGGTTGCTCGGATCCTTCGGAACGCCGATCGATTTGAACCACTCAGCACCGCGATTCACGATATGCGTCACGCAGGCCATCGTCTCGACGTTGTTGACGACCGTTGGTCGGCGAAAAGCCCCTTCGACGGCAGGAAACGGTGGCTTGATGCGAGGCCAAGCTCGCTTCCCTTCAAGACTTTCGATCAGCCCAGTTTCTTCGCCACAAATGTATGCACAAGCCCCGCGGTGCAGGTGAATATCGAGACTATAGTCGCTGCCAAGTATATTCTTCCCCAACAAGCCAGCCGCGTACATCTCATCGACTGCCTTTTGCAGCGTTCGATAGCAACGACCGTACTCATATCGCAAGTAAAAATAAGCCGTCGTGGCCCGCGTCGCATACGATCCAATGACTATTCCTTCGAGGACTTGATGCGGATCTTCCTCGATCAAGATTCGATTGTTGAATGTCCCCGGCTCACTTTCGTCGCCGTTGATGCACATGTAGATCGGGCCGCTTATGTTCTGCGGAAGAAACGACCACTTCAAACCGGTAGGAAACCCTGCTCCACCTCGCCCGCGAAGTCCCGAATCTTTCACAAGATCGACGATTTGAGTTTGCGTCATCGTCAGGGCTTTGCGCAATGCCGAATAGCCACCATCGGCTTGGTAGCTCGCCAAACTCGCACTATTCGGCCGACCGAGTCTTCCGAGCAGCACCGGTTCGAATTTTGTTGAATTGATGTTGTCTGTCATAAAATTGAATCTGTAAACTGCGTGTCCTAACCTCGCACTTGTTGCTCGACGCTGTCCGCCGTCATCCTCAACGACAATTCATCGCCGACCAGCATACAAGGCGCTCCGTCGCATGCCCCCAGGCATTCGGCCAATTCCAAAGTTATCTTGCCATCGGCGGTCGTTTCGCCGGGCGAAATCCCCCAGCGTCCACAAAGCTCGGCCAGCAACTCTTCGCCGCCTCGCAACATGCATGGCAGCGAACGACAAATCCAAACGCGCGTCTCGCCGAGCGGAGCATCTTCGGTTCGAAAGTATCCGTAGAACGAAAGCGTATCGTGGATTTGCGACGGTGCTAATTCAAGAATCTCCGCAATCTCTTCCATCGCTTTGTTCGACACACATCGCTTTTCGTCTTGAACCATGTGCAAGGCAGGCAGCGTCACGGCCTGCTTGGTTGGATAGCGACCAAAATGATCGCGAATTTTCTGTTTTGTATCTTCGCTTAGTTCGCTCATCGATCCAACTCTGCGGCAATAATATTGATGCTCCCCAAGACTGCGACAACGTCGCTCAACATGCAACCGCGAATCATCCTTGGGAAAAGTGAAAAATGGAGAAGCGACGGTGGTCGAGTCCTAGCGCGATAGGCTCGGAAACTACCGTCAGAAACCAAGTAGTAACCGAGTTCGCCATTGGGCGATTCGGTCGCCGCATAGAGCGAATCTTTTGGGCCATCAGCTTGACGATTCGGCATGATGCTTTCGAAATGATGGATCAGCCCTTCGATGCTTCTATAAACCTCCGTTTTATCGGGCAACACGACCTTGCCGTAGGCTTCGTTGAAAACCGGACCTGAAGGCAGGTTCTCGATAGCTTGTTCGATGATCTTAATACTTTGCAACATCTCCATCATGCGAACCTGAAATCGCGCATAGCAATCGCCAGATCGACTGCAACAAATGTTGAAATCAAAGTCATCGTAGGCCAGATACGGCTCGTCGATTCGAAGATCGCGTTCGACGCCGCTTGCACGAGCCACCGGTCCGGTGGCTCCGCCTGCGATGGCGTCTTCATAACTCAACACGCCAACATCTCGCGTACGTTCGATGAAGATGCGATTCTTCATGACGAGTCCACTAAAATCGTTGTAGGCTTTGTGGAAATTGCGAACGAACTTGCGAACCATCGCGATCCAATCGTCCGTCACGTCGTAAAGCAAACCGCCGACCCGCGTATAGGAAGTATGAAAACGCTGACCGGATGCTCGTTCGCAGATCTCGTAAATGTATTCTCGTTCGTTGAAGGCATACATGAAGGCCGTTGCACCGCCCAAGTCGAGAACGCATGTCCCCAAGCAAAGCAGGTGATCGTGAATCCGCATCAGCTCGGCAAAGATCGTTCGGATATATTTGCATCGAGGCGTCAGTTCGATATCGAGCAACGCTTCTACCGAATGGTGCCAGGCGATTTCGTTGGCTAACGGCGAAATGTAGTTCATTCGGTCGACGATCGTGACATACTGGTTGTAGTCGAGCGATTCACCGAGCTTTTCAAAACCCGAATGCAAAAAACCGATGTCCGGCTCGGCATCGACGACCATCTCGCCATCCAATTGCAGAATCAATCGCAAGGTCGTATGCGTCGCTGGATGCTGTGGCCCGAAATTGAGCGTCCATAACCCTTCTCGCTTGCTTGGGTCGGACGTGTTGGGTTCAAGTAGTTCTAGGGGCATCGTGCGTTTTTTCCTTGCTCGTTCTAGCTTTCCGCTCGAGTAATGACAGGAAAATTGTGTCGTTCGCCGCGTCCCTGCTGCGGGTAATCTTTGCGAAGCGGGAACGATGCGAAGCCTTCAGGTAGCAAAAGCCGCTTGAAGTTCGGATGCCCGTCGAATGTGATTCCGTACATGTCGTAGACTTCTCGCTCCAACCAATCAGCTCCAAACCAGATGGATGTTACCGAGGGGACTTTGAGGTCCGGCTCGTTGACAAAGGTCTTAACAATCACGCGCTCACCCGATTCAATGTTTAACAACACATACACCAGCTCGAATCGATCGGTGGCACCTGCTAGCTCTAGGTGATCGACGCATGTTAAATCGGTAAGCTGATTAAAACCAGCATCGTTTCGCAAACTGCGCAAAACAGGCAAGAGCGACGAGACTGCGATCTTGACCCGCCATTGCCCGCGAAACTCGGACCAATAGCCGACAAGGTTCGGCAACTTGACCGAGAGCGTTTCTTTAGCTGGTGAAGACATCGTAGTTTACTAATGAATAGGATCGTATTTTGGGGACGCAAGTTTCAATCCGTTGCGTTCACGGATTCGAAGAAGTTCGTCTTCATCGAATCGATCTGGGCCTTCTGGAGTATCGCGGCGCTTGAATTCGCGCGCGTTAAACGTCCCGCCCGCTTGGATCATTTCTTGAAGGTCGATAATCGATCGGATCAGTTGTTCAGGCCTGGGTGGGCAGCCCGGTACATAAACGTCGACTGGAATAAAGCGATCGATACCTTGGACAACCGCATAGGTATCAAAGACGCCACCTGAACAAGCACAGGCACCCATCGAGATGCACCACTTCGGCTCCGGCATTTGAAGCCAAATTCGCTGCAGGACCGGGAGCATTTTCATGACGACGCGACCGGCGACGATCATCAAGTCGCATTGGCGGGGCGAAAATCGCATGACCTCGCTGCCGAATCGAGATAGGTCATGACGCGAAGCCGCCGCAGACATTAGTTCTATTCCGCAACAGGCAGTTGCAAAGGGCATCGGCCACAAGCTGTTGGCTCGTGCCCATGATGCGGCTGCATCCAGTTTCGTTAGAAAAATGTTGTCGCCAAGTTGTTTGTTCACTTCCGACGCCATTCGAAAACCCCCTTCTTTAACGCGACGACGTAGGCCAACCCCAACGTCGTTAGCAAGATCAGCATCACCCATAACACGGGAATTCGATAATCGTCAGGAATACCGGCCGGATTATTCAGTGCGACCGCCCAGGGATAGAGAAACAGCAGCTCGACATCAAAGACAAGAAAAAGAATTGCCATCAAATAAAATTTGATATCCAGCGGCTTTCGGACGTCGCCAATCGGATCCATCCCCGATTCGTACGGCATGTCTTTAATAATGGTAGGATTTCTCGGCGCAACGAGGTGCGGTAGAACGAGCGAGACCGTTGCGAACCCTATGACTGCGATCAAATAAATTAATATTGGCAAATATGCCGCCACGTTCGCATCCCATCGAGCGAGGAAAAAATGAGCTTCTGAGATATTTCAGCCTGCTTGGCTGGTGCATTGTAGTTAGTTGTCAAAGTTTGTCATCACCAACCTGAGAACCCGCCAGGGAATCGCATGGGTTGCTTGAGAAGCAATTAACCGTAGAGCGTTAGCTTTGGTTTTTTGAACGGGAACTAGCTCCATGTTGATTCGCGACGGCGGAGCGTCGCGCCACAATGGGGAAGAAGACTGGATCTGTCGTGATTCGCGACGGCGGAGCGTCGCGCCGCAATGGGAGCGAGAGCTGACCAAAAGTCAAACTTTAACGTTTGGAGGAATTGAATCAAGTCTTCCGGTTCTACGGTCGATAATGAGCTCTGTGAGGTTATGCGCTATTTGCTTTGCCGGCACTCGTAAGGGATTGCCAGCAACGCTCGAATGGATCACAGACCTTGACGCATTGCTTTGCTAGGTTTACACTCCGAACGCGACTAAACACTAGTCATGGAAAGAGTTACGGCGATTTGCCGGTAAACCTTAATGGGAGCAATGTGCCGTGACGAAGAAGGAAATCGTGAAGGCGATTTCGGAAGAAACTGGACTGACCCAGCTTGAAATCAAGCGGATCGTTCAGCGGACTTTCGATGCCATCATTGAAACGCTTGTCGTCGAAGGACGGGTTGAATTGCGGAATTTTGGAGTTTTCCAGGTTCGTCCGCGAGCTGCTCGAAAGGCGAGGAATCCACGTACGGGACATCAAGTTACCGTTCCTGAAAAATTCGTCGTCACGTTCAAGCCCGGAAAAGAGATGGAAAAGCTAGTCAAGTCGATCGAAGGAACGGAAGCTGCCGAAAAGTTTCGCGCTGCGGTCGCGTCCGGTGAAACTGAACTAGCGTCCGATGACGAAGAATTGAATGATGATCAAGCTGCAGAAGGCTAGATCGATGTAGGGTGACTTGACGCATGGCGTCGAGCGGTGCGACGCGGAGCGTCGCTTATTCGGAGATCATGGAGGAGAATTCAATGCGACGCCAACTATGCGTGTTGTTGCTTATTAGCAGTGCTCTTGTTCCGGCTGTAGGATGTGTGATTCCTGCCTACTCAGCGTTGCCGCAGCGACGGGCTGAGCAACTGATCTACACCTCGGAAAATCTGCGAGCCCTTGTCCAAGAGTGGGAGCGCTTTTGGTTCATGGACCAGCCTGACCACATGACGCCCTGGCGCGTACACGGCGGCGTGATCTAGCCCCGACGACCCCAGGTTGCATAATCTCCCTATTGTGAGCCGTCGGCGCTAGCCGCCGGCTAGGGAACGGTCAAAAACACCTTCTGTACATTTGTATGGCACGCTGACTTTTCGCTGCAGGGCAACGCAGTTTATCAACGTAGGGCAAACTTCCAGCTTGCCACGTTCGGCGTGCAATTGAGGATCGCAAGCTAGAAGCTTACGCCACTTCAATGCGTTGACCTTCTTTTCTGCTCTTCTGAGCTTGCGATCGAGTCTCAAATCCGGTACTCACCTTTGTATTAGCCCCCTTCGTCCATCGCTCGAATTTCTAGCGATTTTCGAAGAGGAAGCTAACGGTACCGTTTTGATCGACTTTCGCGTGGAGGCATGGATGTCACCGGTTCGATTGCTGATAACTGTCTGCACATTGTTTTATTGCTCGCAATTTGCGATTGCGCAAATGGGCGGAGGCGGCGCGCCGGGCGGCAGCAACGTCCCACTGTTCGATGAGCCAAAGTTTCGTGATCGCGTCTACGAGGCGGGTGGACCCCAATTTGATTCGAAATCGGGACTGCCAATCCTTTTGGTTACCATCGAAGGCAACGCAACGGTATCGCAGCACAAAATCGTGTCGCACATGCAATCTCGAATTGATCGCAATTACGATCAAGACACGTTCAATCGCGACATTGGCGAACTTTATCGCACCGGCTTATTCGAAAAAATCGAGCCGTTCATCCATCAAACGCCGGAAGGTGAAACCCCGCAAGGTGTTCATATTCGCCTGATCGTTCGCGAGAAGCCGACGGTGAAATCGGTTACTTTTCATGGCAATCAACCGATCGATGATCGGCAACTGAAGAAGCATTGCGGTCTCGATGTTGGCGATCCGACCGGCCCCAGCGCCGTCAATGCCGCTCGCTCGCGAATCCTGGAATATTTTCAAGATCAAGGCTTTAACAATGCCGATGTTCAAGTCGTCTCGGGCAACAAACCCGGTGAACGCGATATCGTTTTTAAGATCAGTGAAGGTGAGCTCGAGCGAACCTGGGAAATCAAGTTTGTAGGCAACGTTGAATTTTCCTCAGCGCTTTTAAAAGCCAAAATCAAGAGCCGCGATTCGCGGTACGGAGTCACGGCTTATGCATTCAACAAAGCCTCGCCAGAAAGCGCAGCGGAGGATAAAGATCGACTGCTCAACTACTACCGCAGCCTCGGGTACTTCGATGCTCGCGTCGATCACGTTATCGACTATGACGACAAAGGAAAGTGGATCTACCTGACGTTCGTCATCTCAGAAGGTAAGCGTTACAACGTTCGGAACGTCGAAGTTGCAGGCAATCAGTACTACAAGACTGACGAGATCATGCCGCTCTTCAGAATCCAAAAAGACGAGCCCTTCAATCAGAGCAAGAAAAATCATGACGAACGATTGATTCGCGATCTATACGGCGAGCGTGGTTTTATTTTCGCCGATATTGTTGGACAAGTAAAATATCTGCCCGAAAACCAAGTCGATATCCTTTACAGTGTCGCCGAGGGCGACGTCTATCGAGCCAGCGATGTGCGGATTCATATCGAAGGCGACGGCCATACCAAACGCGACGTGGTTCTGACTAAGATTGGCGACGTTCGGCCAGGAAGAATCATCAGTTCCGTCGATATGGAAGTCGGCGAACGGAATCTGGCTGCATCCTCGATCTTCAATATCAACCCAGCCGACGGTGGACCGCCAAGAATCGAAGTCCTTCCACCCGATGAAGTTGACTCGATTCGTCGTTGAAATTGATATCGCCTTGCATCGTCATCCAACGGTATAGCTGAAACTATCGCAAAACCAACTTCGTCGAGCCCAACGCATGCCGCAGCCTCAAACGACAAAAAGTAGCCTACGGAATTCGCGGTCGCGCTTCCTTGCGTGCTTGCTTGCGATTTGTGCGTTTGTCGCATGCTATTCGCTATCGAACGATGCCTTCGCTCAGTTTAGCGGTATTGGATCGAGCTCCTACCCGAACCAGCAACCCGCCTTTCCTGCACCACCGTCGAACTACGCAGGACCGCCAGGAAGCTTTGGTACACAAACATCGACCCCCAGTGCCTACCCGTCGCCCCCTCAGTTCCCTAACACTCCTCAGCCATCTGCGCCATCGGTTCAGTTTGGTCAGCCGCCGGTTCAGTTTGGTCAGCCATCGGTCCAATACGGTCAGCCAGCCGTTCAGTATGGTCAGCCAGCCGTTCAGTACGGTCAGCCAACTGTTCAGTACGGTCAGCCAACTGTTCAAGCGTTTCCTCCATCGCCGCCGGGCTACAATTCGGCTGCTTTAGCCAATCAAATTCCGTCCCCTTCGGACAGCATGGCTGGTTCAACGCCATATACGCCACCGGATCTCCAGTTCAATCCCAACCTATGGCCGTCGAATGTTGCTGCGCCCGCGCCGTATGAGCCTCGAATTCGAGATGTTCCAGTCGATGTGTATGTTCAAGAAGGCCAGACCGGTCGATTCATGCTTGGCGGTTCGGTGAATAGCGATCTTGGTGTGATGGGGAATATTACCATTGAAGAACGCAACTTCGACATTATGAATTTTCCTCGACGCCCTAGCGATCTTTTCAACGGTGCCTTTCGAGGCGGCGGGCAGAATTTCCGCTTGGAAATGGTGCCAGGAAATCAAGTCCAGCGCTATACCGTGAATTGGACCGAGCCGAACTTGTTTGGTTATTCGCCGTTTAGTCTCTCCATCGGTGGCTTTCTCTTTTCTCGATATTATCGAGATTGGAAAGAAGACCGACTGGGTGCCCGAGCCATGATCGGTTACCAGGTCGATTCGAATCTATCGTTATCGACCGAGCTGCGAGCGGAGGACGTGAAAATCAAGAATCCTCGTATCTCGGGGGTACCGCAACTCGATCGAGTACTCGGTAGCAACGACCTTTTCACCGGACGTGTAAGTTTGATTCACTCGACGCGGAATAGTCCATTCCTTCCAACCGAAGGGCACTATCTTGAAATGATTTACGATCAAGGTTTTGGCGAGTTCGACTTCCCGCGCGGGCAAGTCAACTTTAGTCGCTACTTTTTGATACGCGAACGAGCCGACGGCACTGGACGCCAGACACTTACCTCGTCGCATCGAGTCGGCTTCAGCGGTGTCGATACGCCAATTTTCGAAAATTTCTTTGCAGGCGGTTTTTCGACGCTCCGCGGTTTCCGATTTCGAGGTGCTAGCCCCGTCGAATCGGACGTGCAAGTCGGCGGTCGCTTTCAATTCATCGGTAGCCTGGAATACATGTTCCCGATCACTGCCGATGATATGATTCGTATGGTTACTTTTATCGACTACGGTACGATCGAGCAAAATATCGAGTTCGATTGGAAGAATTTCCGAGCCGCACCTGGACTTGGATTGCGAATAGCCGTTCCCGCTATGGGGCCAGCTCCACTGGCCTTCGATTTCGCCTTTCCAATCATGGATGCGGCCGGCGATCAACGACAGATCTTCAATTTCTCGATGGGCGTGACGCGATGACCACTTCCTTCGCGGTCGATCTAGGGCTTTATGCCGGTCCCATGGACTTGTTGCTCTACTTGGTTCGTCGCGAAGAGTTGGACGTTACCGAAGTTTCGTTATCGAAAGTCACGAAACAGTATTGTGAGTTCTTGGAACTCATCGATGCGATCGATATCGATGCAACGGCCGACTTTCTCGAACCGATAGGCGTTCTCATCGAGATGAAAGCCAAACAAGTGTTGCCGGTTCCGATAAGGGAAGAGGCTGATGCTGAAGTTGCACTCGATGACCCGGCTGACCAACTTGTTCATCGACTAGTGCAGTACAAGCGATATCGAGACGTCGCTACGATTCTCGACGAACAAAGCCGGAGCTGGCAGCTTCGATACTCCCGTCAAGCCGATGATCTTCCGCGACGTCGACTCGAACCCAATCAGCAGCCGATCGCCAGTATCGAAATCTGGGATTTGGTGAGTGCATTCGGTCGAATCATGCGAGAGAAGGCCCCAGCCCCGTCGACACAAATTCTCTACGATGAAACGCCTATCCACGTACACATGAGTCGAATCCATCGAGAAGTAAAATCGCGAAGGCGAATCGAACTTCAATCGCTGTTTCACGCCGGCCAGCATAAGAGCACTTTGGTGGGGATGTTCCTCGCGACTCTAGAGCTAACACGGCATCACGGTGTTCGCGCAGAACAAGATGGAAATGATGGTCCCATGTGGCTCATGCCAGGCACCGATTTTATCGATGAGCTCGCGGTCGCCGAAGTCGATAACTTGCGTGACGATCAAATTCAAATGTCGAATCTGCCGGTCAGACCGAGATAGCCGCATTGTCGGTCGGGTTGGCACTCGCAAGTTAACGTATTGATGAGCAAAGGGTGACACGCTCTAAGGAACGAAGGGCGTGCTTGAAGTGCGAGGGATCGTGGCTCGTGACGCGACGATCCCAATGACTCACGAATGGATCGGCATACTCCGATAAAGGAACCTTTTTCGTTGCGACTTGGTGTAACAAATCAGTTACGATGGAGTAAAATGTAGACGACAATGATAAGAGTCGAGAAGTCGATGAAGTCGAAAAGCCAACCATGAGTACAGTCACAATCGCCGGAGAACAACGAGTTTTGCTTCGCTCGATTTCGTGGCAAACCTATGAAACACTGGCGGACAATCCGGATAGGGCAGGGCGTTTGTTGACTTACGACCAAGGAGTATTGGAAATCATGTCGCCATCAAGAGCCCACGAGTCGGACAAATCGATGCTTGGCCGTATGGTGTCGAATTGCCGGGATTTCCAAGCGAAGCTGCCGTCGAAATCCTTCAAGCGATCGGCACGGCCAGCGAAACCGAGTTGATCCGTCGTTTCGTTAAGGCTTGCTGAGTTGACACCGTAGACACTTGCGGGAATATGGGATCACTTCAACGACGTGGTAACCTGGGACCGACGCATTACGCAACGTCTCCCATGGTGTTCTCAGATGCATCGCCATCCTCATGGGTTATCGCTGCTGGCTTGAACGTTGCGGTCTGAGGAGCGGTACTCGAAAGCGTCTTTTGCGGGATCTTGCCTGAAATAACGCGAACATCGTAGCCTTGAGCTACTAATCGACCTGCGTGACTGGCTCGGATGCGACTTCGGACGTAAACGTAGTCGTCGTCATATTGCTTCGATAGAACTTCGCTGATACTCGACAACCAAGCCGCCGTTTTGCCATCCGATGGCGGCAGTCGAACTTCGAGCTCGACGAAATCGTGCGTGAGAGCCAGGGAGACGGCCATCGACATCGCGGGAAATCCAGCCCGGCTATGAGCGCTGATCGGAATTGCGTTTGGGTATCGCGATTGAACCGATTCGATTCGCTCGGCGGCACCGGGGCGATCGATTTTGTTCAGGACCAGCAATGTGTCCTTTTCGTCAATTTCAAGTTCTCGAAGGACTTTGTAGACCGACGAAATCTGGTCTAAGACCGCCGGGTTGCTCGCATCGGCGACATGCAAAAGCAAATTGGCTTGCCGCGCTTCGGCCAACGTTGCGCGAAACGATGCGATCAAGCGATGAGGTAAATCGCGGATGAATCCAACCGTGTCGCTCAGTAGTACCGGTCCCCAACCGGGCAACATCCATCGTCTAGTCCGTGTATCGAGAGTCGCGAAAAGTTTATCAGCCGCCTCGACATCGGCGTTGGTCAAGGCGTTCATCAGTGTGCTCTTGCCTGCGTTCGTATAGCCGACGATCGAAACCGACATCGAATCTCTCGATGCAACTTCGCGTTCTTTGCGGCGCTCGATTTTAGAAAGCTCATCTTTGAGTTCGTGGATGCGCTTTTCGGCTAATCGTCGGTCAACTTCGAGTTGCTTTTCGCCGGGACCACGCATGCCGACGCCCATCGATTGCCGTGAAAGGTGAGTCCACATCCGCTTGAGTCGCGGCAGCGAGTATTCGAGCTGCGCTAGTTCAACCGCTAATCTCGATTCGTAAGTGCGAGCGTTATTGGCAAAGATGTCAAGAATCAATTCGCTGCGATCGAGGACTTTGACGTCGAGCGTCTTTTCGAGATTTCGAGTCTGAGAAGGCGACAAGTCATTATCGAAAACGACCATGTCTGCATCATGCATTTCGATCAACCCCCTAAGTTCTTCGACTTTGCCTTTTCCAAGGTAGGTCGTTTGATCCGGGTGGTCGCGGCGTTGGATGACGCTACCGACCACTTGCACGCCGGCGGTTTCCGCCAGTCCGATGAGCTCTTCTAAGGGATGTTCGGGCAAAGTCTCTCGCTGAGAGACCAAACGGGCGAGAACACACAATTCTCCAGCCGCACCACTTGCGCGATCATGAGTTTGCACGGGGTATGGGGTTTCCTTTACTAAAATCCATTGCCTTCGACCAAAAAGAGAACATCCTCTTCATAACTCTACTATAACTCCGCCCTTCGTGGCGACAAGAATAGAACTATTCCAGAGACCCAAAAGCGCAAATTAGGGTTCACGGTGGATCACGCTTGGAATTCTGGGATCGCAAATCATACTTGTAACTTCATCTATCACCCCATTTTTGCTGGATCGGCTATTTTTTTCGGGGTCGCATCCAGGTCGTCAGGTTTCTTTGTCAACCATGAATCAATTCAAGACAGTCTATATTAACGGTCGATTTCTCACCCAAAAAATTACCGGAACTCAGCGGTATTGTCGGGAAGTTATGTTAGCGCTCGATGAAGAGCTCGCGAATCGTGAAGAATTTCGAGTCTTTCGTTGGGTCCTGCTTGTCCCATCCGGAACGATCGTTCCAAAACTTGAACGCATCGAGGTCGAGTCCGTTCCGGGATTTAAAGGTAATCTTTGGGAGCAATGGACGCTTTGGCAAAAATCTCGAATGAGTATCCTATTAAGCTTTGGAATGACGGGGCCACTTTTGCATCGCAATCAGATCATCACGGTATTCGATGCATCGGTTTATCGAGTACCAGACGCCTATAGCTGGCGATTCAAACTCTGGTACAAATTCATGATCCGTTGGATTGTAAAGCGAAGTCGGTCAATTTTCTCCGCGTGTGAATATGCGAAAACTGAATGTGTTCGGTACTTTGGTGCTCGGTCGGAACAAGTCTGCGTGACCTCGGCCGGTTGGCAGCACTTAGACCGCATTGAAGAAGTAAGCAACGATGAAATTTTAAAACTCGTCGGAAACAAACCCTTTGTGCTGGCAGTTAGCAGTCCGACTCCCAATAAAAATTTTCGACTAGTTGTGGAGGCGATGCAGAAGATTGGTCAGGCACCTTTTGCCTTCGTCGTCGCAGGCAGCGTCAATCCTGCCATATTCGGCGGGGCGCAGAATCATTCCGAGTTGGCCAAATACCTTGGCTATGTTACGGACGAGCAGCTTAAAGCGCTCTATCGAAAAGCGATTTGCTTTGTCTACCCCTCGCGCTACGAAGGTTTCGGCATTCCGCCGCTCGAAGCGATGTCGCTTGGCTGCCCAGTACTGGCGTCGGAGATTGGAGCTGTCAAAGAAGTATGTGGCGATGCCGTCACCTACTTCGATCCCCACAGTGCCGATCAACTAGCCGAAAAGCTGTTGGCTATCGCATCAGCTCCCGATGCAAAAGAAGTGTGGGGGAAACGTGGTATGGAACGAGCGAAATTGTTTTCGTGGCGTAACGCCGCCAAACGTGTTGCGGATCATTTGGTCGCAAATTACCAGTAGCCTCGACGACTCGCGCCAAACTGACTCCACGAGTTGAAACGCTCGATTCCTATCGATCCGAAAGCAGTTCTTCGTAAAGCTTTACAACGTCTTCGACCATGCGTTCTGCGGTAAACAATCCCGCTCGACGCAGCGACGCAGCCGCAAAACGCTGTCGAATTCCGTCGTCTCGGATGATTTGCGTCATCTTGGATGCCAAGTGTTTATCGTCCTCACAACGTACGATAAAGCCATTGGTCCCATCTTCGACTACTTGTCCCGCGCTCGCTTTATCGGTTACCACAATTGGCAATCCCGCTGCCAATGCTTCCATGAGTACGTAAGGCAAGCCCTCATATCGGCTGGGAAGCACAAAAACGTCGAAGGCTGGCATGCTTGTTTCTCCCGGCTTTTCGCCAAGCCACGCGATCGAATCGCCATGCCCCAATAGCTTGGCTTGTTGTTTCAATTCCTGTTCGAGTGGACCTGTTCCAATCAATGCCAACAAAGCTGTCGGAAATTGCTGACGAATTGAAGTCCAAGCCCTCATAAGAACATCGAGTCCTTTCTGGCTGGCCATCCGCCCGACGAAGCCAAATATCAAACGGTCGAGAGGCAACCCTAGTGATTCTCGGGCCTCTGTGCTTGTCGGCAGTTGTCGACTTGCGATTCCGTTGGGTACGATTTGCACAATCCGATCGGGAATTCGAACAAAATCTCGGAGATGCTCGAACTCGTCCCGACTCGTTGCGATCAAACGCTGCTTACCTCGTTGAGCAAGCCATCGCTCTAGCCTTGCCAATGAAACCCTTTTCCACATCGCGGCTTTTGGATTCATTGAACTGATAGCATTGGGCGTATAGACCGCCGAGACTCGGGCTTTGGCTGCCGCAAGTCTCGCAATCGCGCCACCTTTCGAGCTATGGCCATGGCAAACAATTTTCGTATGCGATTGCTTGGCAAGGAAGTCGTAGACTTGGTGTATCGCTCGAATATCGCTTGGTCCGATACTGCGCTGCATCGGACAATCGATTCGCTGAAAATCAGTTCGCTTCATGAGCCGTTCGAGACGTTCAGAAAACTGCCGATCCATTCGTTCGCTGGCGCAGAATAGGACAACTTGATGGCCAAGATCCAGTAAGCCGTCGCACAGATCGACCGCATGTCGCCCGACACCCGTCAGCGTAGCTTCGACAACTTGTATCGATAGTATTGGTGAGTTGCGGCGCTCGTTCAACGGCTGGCCTGCAATTTGGAAGCGGGCACACCCCTCGTAGCATTTGATAGTCGAGTCTGTCGATAAGCCAACCAAACGATGGCCGCAATGGCAACTAACGACGGAAATATTCGTTGGTTCGGAAGGTATAAAATGCGAGGGACTTCGAGAATGGCAAGAAAAAAGAGTGGGTAAAGCATAATTCCCGCCAGTGATCCAACCAGGAATGATCGGTGCAGCCGACCCGATACAAATCCCGAACCGAACCAAAAAACTAAGAACCCAAGCGTACCGTAATCCAGAGCAGGTCCGAATAGTCCACCAAAATTATTGAGTTCCTCCGTTCCAAAACGTTCCAGCATGTACAGGTGCTGGTTCTCGGGATTGACACCGGTAAGATTTTTGTAACCCAGCGGCGATGTCGAAACTCCCGGAAATGCCCAAAGGCTTTGAATCGTATAGTAAGGCAAAGCGTAGTTTGCTTTCGTTTCCAACGCCATCGCACCGTTATTCAAGGCCGTTGTGTAATAGCCTGAAATTCGCCAAACAGTAAAGCTGGCGATCGAATCGAAATCTTTTTGATACAGTTTCCACGATCGCAAGTATTCCGCGCTGCCAAAGAAAACCATCAATACGATCACACCAAAAAGCGGCGCACCGCGCAGGCCCCAGGCTGCCCAACTGGATATCCTTTGATTGAGAAAATACTGACGAACGATGATGACGCCGGCCGGAACCACCAATTCGACTAAGGAAAGTCGTTCGCTGAGCATAAACGCTCGAGCGAACGCAATGGCGATGATGATGCCGACAAACCAGATGGCATTGCGATAGCCGGTGGCAAATAGCCAAACGCCCAATGGAACGGCCGCCATCGCAAATTGAGTACAAGTGGTGACTCCCGAGATATTAGCAAAAACATCGGTAGCCAATTCGTACACCGCTCCCGCGTCGTCACCGAATAGGACCTCGCGAAGCATTGAAATCGAGAATCCATTCTTGATCGCTACGAGCAACCAAACGAAGTAGCCAAAGGTTGTCAACGCAAAGAGGAATTTTAGAGAGCTGGTTAATAGTGGAATTGCGACACGATCAATCGGCTCCGATTTTCGTCCGGTCACCTCAGCCAAATTGCAACCAATCGCAAAGACGATGATCGCTCCCAAAGCCATCAGTCCATGTGTTGCATTGATGTACTTTGGCGTATTGTAGAGCAGGTAGCTGCGATCGGATTGCAAAACTGCTAGCGTCATGGTAACGCCAACGACGAAGGCAAATAACCAAGCAGGCTGCAACCACCAAAGGCGTTGGATGATAACGCTGTTTTGTTTTTTGACTGTTTGAGTTTCCGTATCGGACATGGTCTCCATTGTAATTCAATCAAACATTTTCACGCTCTAGCGTCCCCAAAGTTTTCCAAGATAGACCTCCCACATGGGTCCACAAACGTAGTCTCTTCCGAGCAATTGTCCAAAGACCTACATTCTGCAGAACGTACACCGCTGATGATGCGATCGCCAAGCCAATGGGGCCGGCTTGCCATGCTCCGATAATGCCAAAAACAATTAAGCCGACTGCCGAAAACGCATTGACCCAAAGTACGATGCGATGGTTGCCCGTCATCGCTAATATATCGCTCGGACTACCGAAGAACAAAAGCGCCAATAGACCTACTGCCAAAGGAGCGACGATCGGTGCGGCACCGCCAAAAGCGCTTCCGCAGATGACGGTTAAGAATTCGATGGGAAAAATCATGAACAGAACGAGCGACGAAATCGCCGGAATAGCCGACCAAGTAATCGCGGAACGATAGCGTTGTTCCAAGTCGGCTCGTCGGCCTTGTGCGTAGAGACTTGGAATCGATCCCTGAACCGTCATTAACGCCATTTGCAGTGGCATCTGAGCAATAAGCTGGCCCCGTTTGGCTGCCCCGTACAACCCAAAATCTTCGGGAGTCAGCAACCAACTTCCGATCCAAATATCGCACTGTATGAAGACGAAAGCCAGTAGCTGGATTCCCAGAAACGAACTCGCCACCGCAATCAATTCTGTTTTCTTTTCCTCGGATAGCGTCAACGATTCGTTCGCATTCGTTGTACTTAAGACGCGATGACTTGCCCGAAAAAACTCCCACAATGCTATAGGAAGCGTTCCACAAATAGAAATCACCAGCAAGGCGATGATTTGGTTGGTCGTTATCGGTATTAACCAAAGCCAAATCAGGAGCAGCGGAATCATGAAAAGTAGATTGCTCAGTGGTCCACCGGTTTGCCCTCCCGAGTAAAAGCTTGCTGCGCGAAGGTCATTAAGTGCCCGCAACAATTGCGCAGAAAACTGCTGCCAAGCAAGCACGATAACGCCTACGCTTACTAGAGCGATTGTAAAAACGGTAACTTCCGTGTTCTCGTTGTAGCGTTGATATATCGCTAGTAAGGCCGACACAAGTAACGTCGCAGCCACCGACGTTACTCCTATCCAACGCACGGTCGTTTCGAGGTAACTACGGACCACGCTGGTTTGACCAAGCCCAAGGTTCTCCGAGACAAATCGAAGTCCCGCTTCGCTTAAGCCGCTCATCGCTAAGATACAGCCAAGCGCAAGCACGCTCACCACTAAAAGAAATACGCCAAAACCTGCCGGGCCAAGCAATCGAGCGACCAACATATTCGACGCGAGTGTGCAACCGATTCCAATCACGCGGCAGCCAATAACCCAAGCAGCTTGCTGTCGGATTTTTGGTTGCGTGGTCGAATTAGACGGAGCCATCAACGATTGCGTTCACCTCTGAAGCGGTTTAGAACCCCTAACCTTCGCCCACTATCGGGGAATGACGCTCTTCCGTTGGACTCGTTGAAGAATAACTTTGGTCGGTTCCACTGGTGCTGCACGTTCGGTTGAAGCGACTTCCGTCGATGGGACCGCCTCCGGCGCGTGAAAAACCAAGCTTTGCTCTTCCCGACGATATTCGGAAAGTGTGATGAAGCCTGCGGCCGCAAAGCACGACAGCAAGAAGCCAAGCGGCAAGGCGAACAATGGAATTGGGCTGATTGGTGTCGGTGAATTTGTCGGTGCTTGTAGCACTGTCAATCCAGAAATCTTGGCGTGCTCAAGTTCCTCATTGATTCTCGCTTGCTCTAAATTCTCAGAATAGGTTCGATAATTCGCCTGGGCCAAATCGATCTCGCGTTGGAGTTCGCTCAATTCGACATCGGCTGCGTTCAAACGCTGGACTTCGGTTCGTGCCGATCGCAATTTGTCCGAGAGAGAAAGGACACGCTTCGTCAATCCATTCACTTTGGCCTCGATGTCTTTGACCGCGAGATCGGTTGCCTGATGGTTCGGATTGACGCCAGTTGTTACTCCAACCGATTCTTTCTCGTCGTGAAGTAGTTTTCGAGCTTCCATCAATCGTTCGCGCGTTGAAACCAACGTTGGATGATCCGCTGCGAGCTTAGAAGCCTGATTCAATTCTTCGGCCTCAAGGTCATAGACTTTGGATCGAAGGTTCTGACCGATGCTGTTTGGTTGATCGGTAGCACGCTCGGTGACGATTTCCTTTTCAATACCACCTAGTTGCTGTCGTCGACTTTCGAATTCGGCTTCCGCTTCATCCAATTGCGTCGACGACATCACGTGGTCTTGCTCTAGCTTTCCAATCAATTCGAGCGTCGTGGAACGCTGGATTTCAAGCGAAGCTAGTCCGGTTTCGTTCTTCAAATCTCGCAATTGAAGTTCGAGATCGTTGAGCGTTTCTCGCAGACGATTGGCTTGGCTTGCAAAAAATTCTTGCGATCCGGGTGTTCGATGTACTCGAAAGTGCTCATCCATTGCCGTCTTTAAAAGAAACTCAAGAATATCCATTGCAACTTGCGGATCGGAAAAATCAAAACTCATCGACATGACGCTTGACGTCTTCGTCGGCAATACCTTGAAATGCTTTTCGAATTCTTCAATCGCTTCGTCGCGATCGCTAAACTTCTGAAAAGGATTAAGATTGTAATCGTTCAAATTTGCGAGCACGGCTTTGATGTTATCCTTTACTACCGATAACGAAAGCAGACTGTTCTTTTCTTGCTCGTCCTTTTTAGCATCCAAGATCAGCTCTTTGCCAAATTGATCGACGACCTTTTCGGCAATGAGTCGACTCTGAAGCAGTTCGGCGACGGCATAAACTTCGCGCTGTTGCGAATCGGCAAATGTGAGATTCTCGGAAGTCGAAGCGCTTTGTAGATTCAAAGCCCGGCCACCAGCTCGTACAAACAGCTTGGCTTCCGATCGATACTCGCGATCAGAAACGACGAGGTAAGTAGCTGTTGCTAGCATTCCCAGCAGCAGCGTCGCAATGATCGTTAATTTGTGACACCACAGCAAACCAAGAACGCCACTTCGGTGGCGAATGCTGCTACTGATTCTGTCTTGAGCCATGATCGAGATACCCTATGCAAAGTCCGATAAACGCTCGAAATCGAGTGAATCGCTAGGATTCCAGCATGTTCCAGGCCGTATCGGATGTCAAGAGATTCGCCCAAATAGATAAGCCGGTTTAGCATCCTAAATTCATTGGCCTTGTGCCCTAGAGCTTGGCTTTGATACACGTTTTAGTCAATAGAAAGATCATATTCGGAGAATTGGCATGAAGCAAAGAATCACTGGGAACGACTTGGTTTAATGGACAGGTTCAACGATACGATTATTCCGATTGTGCTGCTTGTAGCGGTATCCGTTGCGGCTACCAACGTTGGTTGTAATCGCTCGAACCCGTATTTGACAACGCAACAAGTCGGTGTCGCTCCTTCTGCTTTACCGCCATCAGGATTCTTGAGCGGTATTCTAGGCAATGCACCGTCATTGAACGGTATTGTAGGCTTGACACCGCAATCCGCAACTGCCCGCGAGTCCGAGTTGACGCGGCGCATCGCGTTGCTCGACGAGAACAATCGACAGTTGCAAACGCAACTCGCCCAGTCGCAGCAGCAAACACAACTGGCCGCGGACGAGCGAATGCTTCTCAGACGACAGTTGCAGGACGTTTCCGGCCAACTACAGCAAACGCAGATTGCGAGCTTGCAAACAAAAGATCAGCTTCAAGGAATGTCCGATCAAGTTCGACAAGTTCAAACATCCAATCAATTGCGAGGCGGTGCTCGGCTGACCGCCAATAGTAGTCTTCGCAATCAGACCAACGGCATGTCCGACCTCGGATTTCCCGTGCAGCAAGACGGTGATGTCCTAAGATTGCGAGTCCCAGCAGATCAGCTTTTCCAGCCCAACACTGCCACACTGAATACCGGCGCTCATGAAACGCTCGACCGGATCGCCGAAGCCGTGCAACGCAACTTCACGAAGCAACGAGTTGGAGTCGAAGGGCACACCGACTCGGGGCCGTTTTACGGCGGAACGTTTTCTTCACCACAGCAACTCTCCTCGGCGCAGAGCACGGCCATCGTCGAGCATTTAACGCGACGCAATAAAGTTCCGACATCGCAGCTTTTTTCTTTGGCACATGGTACAAACCATCCGATCGCCGACAACCAATCGCCAGCCGGTCGCTCTCAAAATCGACGAATCGAATTCGTCATCTACCCCGACACCTACTGATGTAGTGGCGGTTGCTAAGGCGCCTCCAATAGGTAACTCGAACGCGAAAGCAAAACTCATGTCCGACATTCGACCCGTAAAGATTCAACGGCAATTTACCAATCAATCGCCAGGCAGCGTGTTGTATCAATCGGGCAACACGGTCGTGCTTTGTACTGCGGCGATTGAAGCCAAGGTCCCCGATTGGCTCGTCGGTAAAGGCCGAGGCTGGATCACTTCCGAATACAATATGCTGCCCAATAGTACCCGGCCTCGAAAGGCCCGCGAGCGAGCTGGAAAGGTCGACGGTCGCACCACTGAAATTCAACGCTTGGTGGGTAGATCGCTGAGAGCCACAGCGAATCTAAAACTGTTGGGCGAACGTTCGGTGACGATCGATTGCGACGTGCTACAAGCTGACGGAGGAACAAGAACGGCTAGTATTACCGGCGGCTTCATCGCCCTGGTCGACGCTCTTCGAGCCGAGTTTGGCGGTCTGCCAGCCGATCGATACCCGCTGAGCGATAGTTTGGCGGCAATTAGCGTCGGGATTGTCGATGGCCAAGCGGTACTCGATCTCGATTATGAAAAGGACTCCGCGGCGGATGTCGATATGAACATCGTCATGACTGGCCGCGGTCGTTACATCGAGTTGCAAGGGAGTGGCGAGGAAGCTACTTTTGATGATCCGCAGTTGCTGGCGATGTTGGGGCTGGCCCGAAACGGAATTTCTCAACTTCGACAACTTCAGAAGGAAAGTCTCCGAAAAGATTGGCCGTTTGGCAGCTAGAGGCAACAAAGCCAGCAAAGCAATTTTGGAAATTACTTCGCAACAAGCTACAAATAGGTCGCTTCGCGTTCCGATGACAGACAACAATCGATAAACTACGGAATGAATCGAAGCCAGAACCCGCGAGATTTTAGGAACCATTGACGATGCCAGCGGAAAATTTCTCGAAACACCAGCAAAAAATAATCAAAAGCTACTACGACAACCGCGAAAATATCGCGTTGCAACGAGTACAGGAACTGGTGACGGAGCTTTATCTTTCCGAAGGAAAGAAACGCGAAAAGGTTTGGGATCAAATCGCCGGACACCTGCAAAAAATGGGAACGCCTCCAGATCGCATCGCGCATTTGCGAGCCCAGGACAAACCCGAGTTGGTTGCAAAATTGGTTGAATCCAAGATTTAGTCGATTGCAAGGATCGAAAGTCCTCGCGAAGCCCCCTTCCAAAACGCGACTTTCGTCACTAAGTTGCTGGACTGATTTTCCTTGAAACAATTTGTACTCATTTTAATTCGATGACCTCTTTCAGTCTCACACATCTAAAGCAGTTGGAAGCCGAGAGCATCCACATCATTCGGGAAGTAGCTGCCGAGTTTAAAAAGCCGGTCATGCTCTATTCAGTGGGTAAAGATTCTGCCGTGATGACCCATTTGGCGCTAAAAGCCTTCTCGCCTGGTCGGCCTCCCTTTCCCTTCCTGCATGTCGATACGACCTGGAAGTTCCGCGAGATGATCGCTTTTCGCGATAACTACGTTCGAAACGAGCTGGGTATCGAATTGTTGGTTAATATTAATACCGAAGGATTAAAACTGGGTATCGATCCGGCTGAGAATAGTGAAAAGCACACCGAAGTCATGAAAACCGAATCGCTGAAAGCCGCATTGACGCAGCATGGATTCGACGCTGCCTTTGGTGGAGCTCGTCGCGATGAAGAAAAATCTCGTGCGAAAGAACGCGTATTTTCTTTCCGCGACAAGTTTCATCGATGGGATCCTAAGAATCAACGTCCTGAATTGTGGAGTCTCTACAATACACGCGTCAATCAAGGCGAAAGCATCCGAGTCTTTCCGATTTCCAATTGGACGGAACTCGATGTTTGGCAGTACATCTACCTCGAAAGCATCCCAATCCCCGATCTCTACTTTGCAAAAATGCGACCGGTCGTATTTCGTAACGGAACCTGGATCATGCTGGATGACGATCGATTGAAGCTCAAACCGGGTGAAAAAGTCGAACAGAAGATGGTTCGTTTCCGAACACTCGGCTGTTATCCGTTGACCGGCGGAGTTGAATCGACCGCCACGACGCTGCCAGAAATCATACAAGAGATGCTCTTGACCAAAACTTCGGAGCGTCAAGGTCGAGTTATCGACAAAGATGCAGGTGGCGCAGGAATGGAAGAGAAAAAGAAGCAAGGCTACTTCTAATGTCACACCAAAGCGAACTAATTTCAGAAGACATTCTGGCCTACCTGAAGCAGCACGAACAAAAAGAGTTGCTGCGTTTCATTACATGCGGGAGCGTCGACGACGGCAAGAGCACGCTCATCGGCCGACTCCTCTTCGACTCGAAAATGCTTTATGAGGATCAGTTAGCTCAGCTCGAGTCCGAAAGCAAGGTTCATGGCACGACCGGTGGGAAATTCGACCCAGCCCTGGTAACGGATGGACTCAAGGCCGAACGCGAGCAGGGAATCACCATCGATGTTGCCTATCGCTATTTCTCGACCGCGAAACGCAAGTTCATTATCGCCGATACGCCCGGTCATGAGCAGTACACGCGAAACATGGCGACGGGTGCCTCAACGGCCGACTTGGCCATCATGTTGATCGATGCCCGTCAAGGCGTTCTGACGCAAACAAAACGTCATAGTTTTATTGTTTCATTGCTCGGAATTCGGCACATTATCGTAACTGTTAACAAAATGGATTTGGTAGAGTTCAGCGAAGCGCGATTCGATGAAATCTGCGATGCCTACCGCGATTTTGCATCGAGGCTCGATTTGCCGGACGTTCATTTTATCCCCATTTCAGCACTGAACGGCGACAACGTCGTCGACCCAAGCCCAAGCATGCCCTGGTATCGCGGCAGCACGCTGATGAGTTTCTTAGAATCGGTCTATATCGGATCGGATAAGAATCTCGAAGACCTTCGCTTTCCAGTGCAGTTCGTCAGCCGACCGAATCTCGATTTTCGAGGCTTTTGCGGAACGATCGCTTCTGGAATTATTCGTCAAGGAGACGAGATTATGGTCTTGCCTTCGAAGCGAACTTCGAAGGTAAAAAGGATCGTTACCTACGATGGTGATTTAGCCGAAGCGTTCTGCTCACAAGCGGTCTCGCTGGTCTTAGAAGACGAAGTCGATTGCAGCCGAGGCGACATGATCGTTCGGCCTGGCAACGTGCCAAAAATCAATCATCAGTTCGATGCGACGATCGTTTGGATGGCAACCGAACCCTTGATTCCAGGTAAAACATACCTCTTTAAACATACGTCGCTTACGACAATCGGCCAAATCGATTCCTTGCGATATCGTGTCGATGTGAACAACTTGCATCGCTCACCCGCCCCCGATTTGCAACTCAACGAAATTGGCCGATGTTCGGTTACCGTGAACCAGCCTTTCTTCTACGATGCGTATCGACGCAATAAAACGACGGGCTCGTTTATCATGATCGACAGAATCTCAAATATTACCGTTGCGGCTGGAATGATCACCGATCGCGACGTCAACAAAGGCACCAAAGTAGCCCTTTGGGAACGCGTCGACGATGATGTATCGCAAGTGGCAAGCAGCATCAATTCGGTGACGGAAGCAGAACGTCAGTCTCGCTATGGTCAGTTGCCAGCTACGGTTTTGCTAACCGGGTTAACGGGAACTGGAAAGAGTACCATTGCCAAGGCCGTTGAACGTCGACTTTTTGATGAAGGACGAGCGGTTGCCGTAATCGATGGCGAACAAGTTCGAAAAGGTATGAACGTTGATTTGAGTTTCAGTGTCGAAGACCGCAGCGAAAACCTAAGACGCTCTGCTCACATGGCATATCTACTAAATGAACAAGGTCTTATCTGCATCGCGGCATTCGTTGCACCGAGCGAGTCGGTTCGGGAACGCGTAGCTGACGTGATTGGCCGAGATCGATTCTCCGTCGTCCATCTTACTGCCAGCCTAGAGACGCGACAGCAACGCGATTCAAAAGGTTTTTATCAGGAAGCGGCGACAGGACATCTACCTGAATTCGCGAATGTTCTCGCGAACTATGAACCGCCAGAGAATCCAGATTTGGTCCTCGACACCGGCTCCGTTGCGATCACAGACTGCGTCGACAAGATAGTTGAACTATTGCGTCAAAAGGGAAGTCTAAAAAGATAGCGTCTAGCCATTTAAAGTTCTATTGACCGTTTGAATAAATCAAATTCGCGATTCGTAGAGGGGCGGCCGAATTGACATTGCCGCTTGCCCCTCTACAATCCTTTTTATTCTGCAAGAAGCAGATAAGCCGAAGATGGGGCGTTTATTCCTTCAGCTTCCGAATTAAACCGAATCAATAACGAGCATTTACGAGAAAAGAGCAATAAAATGGGTCTTGCGGCTGAATTTACCGATGCAGCATTTGACAATGACGTTTTGCAATCCGCAGTGCCAGTCTTGGTCGATTTTTGGGCTCCCTGGTGTGGTCCTTGCCGTCAAATTGCCCCCTTGATTGAAGAACTAGCCGTTCAGTACAGCGGCAAAGTCAAGATTGGGAAAGTCAACGTTGACGATAATCCTGAGACCGCTCAGAAGTATGACATCATGAATATTCCAACACTTTTGCTGTTTAAGGACGGACAAGTTGCGGAGCGATTTGTCGGACTGCCAACCCGCAGTAAACTCGAGTCCGCTCTACAATCAGTCTAGCATCGCGATGCCACAATCATCATCGCTTGTGCTACCGGCAACGCTTCGAACTGTGAATCCCATCGCTTCTACTTGGAAACTGCGAACAACGAAGCTCGAGTTTGGGGCGATCCCGAAATTGATGGGAATACTCAATATCACGCCGGATAGCTTTTCGGACGGCGGCGTCTTCTTTTCTACCCAGTCGGCGATCGATCGGGCTTTGCAAATGGAAGACGACGGAGCCGACATCCTCGATATCGGAGGAGAAAGCACCCGCCCCTTTTCCGAACCAGTTTCAGTCGAAGATGAAATCAGTCGAATCCTACCCGTTGTCGCCGGTTTGCAAGGTCGACTTGGCATTCCAATCTCGATCGATACAACCAAATCGCAAGTCGCGACCGCAGCGGTGGAACTTGGCGCCGAGATCATCAACGATATCAGCGGGCTCGAATTCGATCCGGAAATGTTGGCTGTTGCGATGCGCACTCAAGTTGGCGTGTGCGCAATGCACATGCAAGGCACCCCGACAACGATGCAGGAAAACCCTCACTATTCGGATGTCGTCGAAGAAGTTCGCGTTTATCTTTCTCGACGAGATCGGTCGCTAATCTCAAACGGGATTGATCCGAGCCGAATTTGCTTAGATCCCGGAATTGGATTCGGTAAAAGCCACCAGCACAATTTGGAGTTGCTACAACGAATCGACGCCTTCCATGCGCTCGGACGTCCACTTCTTGTCGGCCATTCTCGGAAAGGCTTTATCGCAAAAATAATCGATGACAAGCAAGCCGATCGCATGCCAGGTAGCATCGGCGTTTCCCTAGCTATGGCAATGAAACGCATCCAGATTCTACGCATCCATGATGTCTTAGCGACCAAGCAAGCCTTGCTACTCTTCCAAGCATCCGGCGGACTACCCAGATCGTAGTTCCCCTCTCGTTCGTAGTTCCGCCTTCAGGCGGCTTAACGACGGCTACGGCGACGAACCACAAACCCAGCCACCAACCCCAACAGCGCAAGCGACGAAGGTTCCGGCACTGCCGTAACCGTGAAATCCATCGTATAGTCTGTGTTGTCCCCCTGCTGCTGGACATAAACGGTATAAGTCCCTGGCCCGAGCTGGTTGAACTTGTCGTTAGGACCGTACGTTTCAAACGGTTGAAACCCGTTTGCTCGCCCCCCGATGAGATTGGCATTGGTCAAAAATCCTGGATCGGTTCCTTGCAAGAGATCGCGAGCGCCAGTTCCCGTTGTCCAACCCCAACCGGTTCCAAATTGAGCAACGCCCAAAACGTCATTCAATAAAACTGGATCGAATGGATCATTAAAAACTTCCCTCGAAATCGGGAAAATCGAATTCTTGCTGATCGCCATTACGGCAATCTGGTCGGCTGATATGTAATCGGAAATTCTTATTTCAGTGAGGAATGTCGATGGCGCAACGTTAAAGCTAAATACATCGACGTTGCCGCGACTTGCCGACAGCTCGACATTTCCACAAAGTCGGCTGATGCCGATCGGCAAGAAACCACCTGAAAGCAAAACAGTTGGATTTAAATTATCCGTCGAGAGCGAACCATCGTTGTTTTCATCGTAGATGAGTGTCACGCCGGTAGTAATCGTCCCGGCTTTTAAGCATGGCGATTCGCAAATTACAGCACCCAGCGCTAATACCAACACCAAGAAATATCTGGTCATGAAGGGCGTAAAATCCAGTAAAGATGAGAGATTTGAGTCTAAAGAACTAGGTTGACTAAAAAGACAAGCGAACACTCGAATCGATTAGTACTCACGCCCAGGAAGCACAATCGCTGAATGCAACCAGCTTTTATATTAATCAGCGACGTTCAATTCGACAAGCTTTCACGCTTGAATTCGATGGTAGATTTTGTCGTTTAACCCCAATACTGTTCAGTGAATCTGCTTTAGGGTAGTAGATCTTGTTAAAGATCCAGCGCTGCAAGGAGGTTTAACAACCTCCACTACCAGCAAAATCGCCCTTCATTTTCAACTCGATGTCGATACAATAACCCCGGAATCGGCGATAACAAAACCTTTGTTTTGCTAGCTTTGCTGATGGTCCGTTTCGCACTAATGTAAATTGGAGTTCGAGAATGTTGCGTTTGCTTTGTGTTTCATGCTTTCTTTTCATGGCAGGTTTCGTTATGGCGGCCGATTCACCCAGTCTAGGAAAAGTAACTTCCAAGGTCTATTTCGACGTTTCGATTGGCAACGAAGACGCCGGTAGAATTGTTATTGGACTCTTTGGCGAAGACGTACCGAAAACCGCAGAAAACTTCCGATGCCTATGTACTGGCGAAAAGGGGATGGGAAAAAGTGGTAAACCGTTGCACTACAAAGGTAGCATCTTTCATCGAGTGATCCCTCAGTTCATGTTGCAGGGCGGCGATTTTACTAAAGCTAACGGAACCGGCGGTGAGAGCATCTATGGTGAAAAGTTTCGGGATGAAGCCTTTAAGTTCCGCCACGATGCCCCAGGCATTATGAGCATGGCCAATGCAGGTCCGAATACCAACGGTTCGCAGTTCTTTATCACCACCATTCCAACGCCACATCTCGATGGCAAGCACGTAGTTTTCGGTCGCGTCATCGAAGGCTTGGAAGTTGTAAAACGGATCGAAAGCAACGGCAGTGGTTCAGGACAAACTGCGACAACGATCACCATCCGCGACTGCGGCGAATTGAAATAAGTTGATTCAATCTGCCAGAGCTAAAATATGTGGGAGGAAGATGATTCCTCCTACGATCGCGGCTCCTATCGCAATGACTAAAACGGCACCGGCGGCTGCGTCTTTGGTTTTTCCTGCAAGTGGATGCAGCTCGGGAGATACTAAGTCGGTAAGTTTTTCGATGGCGGTATTCATCGCTTCTGCGGTCCAGACGGCAGCGATTGAAATCACGATCAGGCACCATTCGATCTTCGTGATCTGAAAGGCGATCGCGGCGATGCATACGAAAGCGGTCATCAACGCATGGATCCATGCGTTGTGCTGCGATGCCAAGACGAGCTTCAGTCCCCCAAAGGCATGGACGAAACTGGTTATCCGATTTTTAATTGAGAATCGCATCGCAACTTCACAGTGCCTCGTGAAGGACCGATTGGGCCAATCATCCGAATATCCTGAATAGATTCTCGACATCGTTGAACGTGACGAATAACATCAAGGCAAGCAAGGCTAGAACTCCAGCAACGGTTAACCGCATTTGGAGCGCTTCGTCGACCGGCTTGCCGCGTATGGCTTCTGCGATCAGAAACATCATGTGTCCACCGTCCAATGCGGGAATCGGAAGGAAATTAAGCACGGCTAAATTTGCGCTGAGCATCGTCAAGAACAAAAGTAGTTTCGTTGTTCCTTCCGAAGCAGCGCTTGTGGCGACGTAAAAAATCACGGCCGGACCGGCGGCAGCGTTGCGTGGGATCTTCCAGCTCAACGCCATTCGAAGAAATCGGAGCACGCTGGCCCCTTTGTTGACGATCTCGACAACTCCCAGATTCGCCGCTTCACTCATCGAGTTCGCGCGATGAATACGCTTTGCCGGTTGAGTCAGCAAGCCTCGATCGAAGTTAAACAAATCCGGATCGTTTGAAACCTTTACGGAAAGATCTTCCACTTTGCTATCGCGGTAAAAATAGACTCGTAACTTTGTACCAATGGGTAGATGTTGGACTAGCGAGTGAAGGTACTGAGACGAGTAGCCACCTTCCAGCTTCTTTCCTTCGACCAACTCATTCCAAGTCTCTTTGCCAATTGCCTCTTTAAGAACCGCCTGTATCGACGGATCGGCATCCACGTCCAGTCGAATTTGAAGGATTTTATCGCCTGGAACTAGCGTCATCCCTTCGGTAGCGTCCTTCTGATTTGGCTTAATCGTTGAAACGGTGGCCTCTGGCTTTACGACAAGTCCAGCCCCTGGTAATTCAAGGCCAACCGGGTTGTATTGCATTCCGATATCGCGGATAAAAAATGTCTCAGGTACCGTCCATTCGAACGAATACTCTTCGCTGTCGGCTTTGCTTTCGTCGCGTTTCGATCGCTCAGCTTCCTCCTCGACGTCTTTTTTAGTAACGTTCTTTGCATCGCTCGTATCGTCGACTGTGCTGCTCGATAGGGCAGGGCTGCTTTGAGTACTGCGTTTCAACGTGAGTGTTACTTTCTCTCCCTTTTTCTTGGCAACCATTGAGGGCAAGGCGAATACGTTTTCGATCGGCTGTCCGTCGAACGATAGAATGGTATCTCCAACGGCAACGCCTGCTCGTTCAGCCGCCGAGGCAACTTGAATTGCAGCAACAGGGCCGGTCTGGAATCCAATACCGAGCGTTCGCATCGGAAGCGGCTTCCATGTAACCTCGACTCGTTCCGATGGCCCCTTGGGATCTTTGGATTTTCTTTCAACTTGTACGGTAACAGTCTGATCGAATAGCGGATTGAGGAACTGATCTAGCTCTCGTTCAAGTGGAGCATCGATACCTTCGACCGTTGGCAATGTCGTGCCATTTACGCCAACGATCGTGTCGCCTGGTTCAAATTTTGGCAGTGTACTTTCAGCTTCCGGCCAGTTCTCGCTCATCAACGGCATGAAGGGTGATTTATCGCTAATTCGAGTCACTAGCGGCGACGAAATGCCGATGCGCAACATTTGATTTTTGGGGTCATGACGAGTCGTACCGACGATGCTGAACGGAACCGTCGCTCCCGCTCGATCGACCAAGACTGGAATCGGTTCTTTAGGATGATCGAAACCTGCTAGTGCGATCGATTCATTCATATCCCGAAACGATAAGTTCGCATTCGGCGCTTTCATTTCCGCAATTTGAACGATCTGATCGCCGCTTTGAAGGCCGGCTTGCCAAGCAGGATCGCCGGCGACGACATCGCCGATGATCGTCGGTTCGTAGGAAACGCCAATCTTGTAGGCGATAGCGGCGAAGAGGATACCAAAGATGATATTCATCACGACGCCGGCACTGATGATGACCATTCGAGCAAAGACACTCTTGGCCGGAAAGGATCTCGGGTCATATTGAGCTCGACCAACCGCTTCTACCTGATCGTTCCCGGCAACGCGTATCCGTTCGTTTTCTTTTTCGGCATTGCGAGGATCGTCGTCTTGTCCAAGCATTTTGACGTAGCCGCCCAATGGAATACTGCCGATCCCATATTCGGTTTCGCCCCATTGAAAGTGAAATAGTTTGGCTGGCAACCTAATCGGGCCCAAACTGATCGGCACATCAAATCCGACGTAGAATTTTTCGCACTTCACGCCAAAAAACTTGGCCGCCAAGAAATGTCCAAGTTCATGGACAAAGATGACAAATCCCAAGCCGATAGCCACGCGAAGGATGTTCCAAAGCGTTGCTCCCCAGGCCGCTAAGTATTCGGCATTGCTCGAAGTTGCCAGCAGCCACGGCATAGAGGTAGAAACAGAGTCGATAAATAGAACAGAATCTAGCATTCCAGTTGCTTCCAACGTAGTACTTCGGCCCGCGACCAACAATCTAGCGACAGCAAATCGTCTAGGTTGGGCGAGGGATCGAAGGTGTGATTTTCAAGGACAATTCGACAGACTTTTTCGATTTCGGTAAAGCGAATATGTCCGGCTAGGAACAATTCGACGGCAGCTTCGTTAGCCCCATTCAGGACGGCACCCGCCGTTCCACCAGCCTTCGCGACTTCGTAACCTAAACGCAAAGCTGGGTAACGCTCCAAATCGGCTGGCTTCCAATCCAATTGGACCGGTGTCGACCAGTCGACGCGGCGGGCCGGACCGTCCATTCGATTAGGATACGTCAAAGCATACTGGATCGGCAATCGCATGTCGGGGGGGCTAAGCTGGGCAATGACCGATCCATCGATGAACTCGACCATCGAGTGGATCATCGATTGAGGGTGAATGACGACCGAGATTTTTTCGGGTTCGATATTGAAAAGCCACCGGGCTTCGATGATTTCCAGCGATTTGTTCATCATGGTCGCCGAATCGACCGTGATTTTTCGCCCCATATTCCAGGTAGGGTGATTCAATGCTTCTTCGACCGTCGCATTTGCCAATTTTTCGATCGGCATATCGCGCAGACTTCCGCCGCTTGCCGTCAGAACGATGCGGCGAACTTGATCGAGCGATTTTCCAGACTCTAGTGCTTGAAATACTGCACTATGTTCGCTATCGATAGGCAGCAATCGAGCTCCATTCTTCTTGACGGCGTCCAGCATCAATGGACCTGCGACCACTAACGACTCTTTATTGGCTAAAGCCAACGTTTTTCCAGCTCGAGCCGCCGCCAGCGAGCTCGGCAAACCCGCGCTACCGACAATTCCAGCCACCACGATGTCGACATTTGGATCCGACGCCAGTTCTTCAAGGGCAGCTTGACCATGGGAAATGACCGTTCTATTTCCCGCACTTGCGCCTAGGTCTGCAAATGTGTCCAAGGGCAATTGACTAGAATCCGTCAACACGGCCCGAGCTGGTTGAAATTCCAAAATCTGCTTGCGGAGCAGATCTTGCTGGCTATGGGCCGTGAGTCCCCAGACATTGTAGGGAAAACCCAGTTGTTTTAGAACTTCTAATGTGGCCGTACCGATGCTCCCCGTCGAACCGAAAACGGCGACATTTCGTCGAGCTACGTCGGCCATCAAGCTATCTTCCACAAAGGATTGCGTATCGCATAAAATGATCTGGCCAAAATATACCAGGAAACTAGGACGTGAATAATCGTCAAAACCGTGCTTGTCGCCTGATAAATTCGAATCCAGGCCCAAATGCTGCTCGGCGGTCGCGATATTTCGATCGCCTCCAAGACATACTTAAAGTTCCCAAAAGGGCTCAAACTTCCATAAGTTCTTTCGATATCAGAAACTCATGAGCGAAAACAAGAACATCGAGAAACGTAATTCGGAATCGACCCCCATGCAATGGCTCAAGTATCTTTCATTAGGATTCTTGGGATTGGTCATTTTGACGGTTTTTTACATGGATAATACGGTCACGTTGGCCTATCCACAGTTCAAGGAATTAGTCGAGCAGACACCGGCTCGCGATTCATCCGATTCGCCTGCGGCGGTCGACGAACTGAACTCGAAGAAGTCTGGAAAAATCATCCTTCCAGCCACCAAGACATCCAAAAATCGCCGCGAATTCAGTCGACTCAAGGATGTTGCACTCGACGATAGCTACATTCAAGGCAAGGTTCGCTATCGAGAGTTGGACGCCGATGACAAGGTTGTACCGGGAACCGAATTCGAAGCGATTCCATTTCGAGTCGCTAACGATGGGAACGCCGAAACCAATCGAAACATCCGCGAACTGTTAACCGAAGCGAAAATTGACTGGCGCAATAATCCGGGGCCGGGTCTGTTTGCTCAGTATTTGCCATTCATCATCTTGATGTTGCTCCCGCTCGTCTTGATCGGTTTAATGATGCGAAAGATGGGCGGGATCGGCTCGCCGATGCAGTTCGGTCGCTCGCGAGGCAAGCTCTACGCCCAGCAAGACACGGCCGTCACCTTCAATGACGTGGCTGGTATCGACGAAGCTGTCGAAGAGGTCCGCGAAGTCGTCGACTTCCTACAGAATCCTGACAAGTATCAAAAACTGGGTGGACGCATTCCGAAAGGCGTGCTTCTGGTCGGTCCTCCCGGGACAGGAAAAACCCTTCTAGCCAAAGCGATCGCAGGCGAAGCAGGCGTACCGTTTTACTCGCTCTCTGGAAGTGACTTCGTCGAAATGTTCGTCGGAGTCGGTGCGGCTCGTGTTCGCGATATGTTCCAGCAAGCGACCGCCAAAGCGCCTTGCATCATCTTCATCGATGAGCTCGACGCGCTCGGGAAAAGCCGAGCTGGAAATGTTCCCGGGTCGCATGACGAACGCGAGCAGACCTTGAATGCCTTGCTCGTCGAGATGGATGGATTCGAAGCCAACAACGGTGTCATTGTTATGGCGGCTACCAATCGCCCCGAAACACTCGACTCGGCTTTGCTTCGCCCTGGCCGCTTTGATCGTAACGTTCTCGTCGATCGTCCTGACAAAGCAGGCCGCGAAGAGATTCTCAAAGTCCATGTGAAGAACGTCAAGCTGGGTACGAATGTCGATCTTCGACAAACCGCTTCGATTACGCCGGGGTTCGTCGGTGCCGATCTTGCGAACTTGGTGAACGAAGCCGCATTGCTAGCGGCTCGGAAAGGAAAAACGTCCGTCGGACAAGAAGAGTTCAACGATGGCGTGGAACGCGTAACCGCTGGTCTCGAGAAAAAGAAACGCTTGATGAACGAGTCCGAAAAGAAACGTGTGGCTTATCACGAAGCGGGCCATGCGCTCGTCGCATATTCCTTGCCCGATACCGATCCTGTCCATAAAGTCTCGATTATTCCACGCGGTGTTGCCGCGCTCGGTTACACCATGCAGCGTCCCGAAGGCGATCGTTATTTGATGACGCAACCCGAGCTTGAAGCACAGATGCAAGTCCTTCTCGCTGGCACCCTCACCGAAGAAATCATCTTTCGCGATATTAGCACCGGTGCGCAAAACGATCTTGAACGAGCGACTGCCATTGCTCGCGGTATGGTCATGGAATATGGGATGAGCCGCTTAGGACGCATCAATTTCCGAGAAAGCAATCGATCTCCCTTTTTAATGTCGATGGGTGGTGATGGGCGCAGTCGCGAATACTCCGAGCAAACGGCTCGAGAAATCGATCAAGAAGTCAAACGTCTGATCGACGAAAGCGTTGTCAAAACACGCCTCATTCTCAGCGAACGCCGAGCCGCGCTGGAAGCGATCGCACAGCGGCTTATCGAAGTCGAAGTCGTCGATGCAACCGATCTCAAAAGCCTCGTCGATGCAACGCTCGATGGCCCAAGAGTCGTGCCAGGCACTTCGACATCCACAAGAAAAATCGAGCCGCCCAATAGTGGACTAAGCAAAGATTCGCCAATCGCTCAATCGTAGTCCTTTTACCATATTACATTTTAGGGTGGCACGCTCTGAGGCTTTGCGAAGGGCGTGGCGAATTTCAAGTTTTCTCCACGCCCATCGAAGACTCTGGGCGTGCCACCCGGTCGAACTAGGAACAACGAACTAGGAACAACGATGAAACGAACTCTGAACGCGATTGCCTTCCTCTGCTTCGTAGCGTTTTCACTGTCGCTCTTTGCCGAGTCGGGTGTCAAACCCGCAACGATTGATATCGCAGCCATTCAAGATGCGAGCACTTTGGAAACCAAAGTACTTCAAGAATGGCAACCTGTTGCAAAGCTCAAGGGCGTCAAGCAAAAATTGGTCGAGATCACCGTTTGCGAATGGTGGCCCGGACAGAAAGTTCGCTTGCCTGTTACCTTCTGCGCGCCGGAATCGAGTGCCTTATGTACGAATGTTATCGTCGGCAACATGGGCCTAGCCTCGAAACCAGCCGTCCCATCCGGCGCAATGCTTGAACTGCTAACGCAACACGGAGTTGGAGTCGTTTTAGTGGGGATGGGGACCATCGATGCGATGGAGCCTAAAGGCGAATTGCATCTAGGCATGAAGCAGCATTTGCTCGATTCCAAGGACGCTCGCTATACGCCCGCTTGGATTTGGGGGATGAGCGACATGCGAGGTCTAACGGCGGCTATCGCTGAATCATCGGTGTTCCAGCCCAAAAAAGTTTTAGCCACCGGTGGATCCAAACGAGGTGTGGGAGCCGCTGTTTGCGGGATTCACGACAGTCGCTTTACGGCCATCATGCCTGTCGTCGCTCCGATTCTTGGCAACCCAGGAAGTGCCTATGTGCGCGGGAGCTTTCTTCAAAAGGAAGATGCGATGAATATCGAGTTCCTAAACCAGATCTCGCCAGGTTCGAATCCGCTCGGATTACCCGCCACGGCTCGTCAGTCGCTCGAAGAGCGCGAGGAACGTCGTCTCGACCAAGCCATCACAATTCAACAAGCATTGGCGGCTGGTTGGACCGAAGAAGAAATGCGTCAAATGAACGACGAAGCTTGGAACCTATGCAAAATCGCTAAACATCTCGATCGCGTCCGCAACAAGGGACTCGAATATTTTTACCATGTTGGAACGAACGACAATGTTTGTCCGTCGCTCATGGATTTGGGCCGCATACATCCAGAATTTCCGCTCTATATTCTCCCCGGTGGGCAACACGGAGGGCCAACTACGAGCGGCTTTACGTTGCAGACACCGACACAACCCGAAGCCGATGAGAATTTTTACGCGTTTGCTCGTCACCATTTCTTTAACGATCGCTCTATTCCGCCAACGCCTAAAGTTAAATCAGAATTCGATGCTGCAACCAACAAACTCAAGGTGACGATTACAGTCGCTCCGGGTCAAAAAATTACCCGTCAATCGCTTTCATGGTGCGAGAATCGTCATCCGCCCTATACACTAGCCGCCGAGTACGATGCTTGGCAATCTCGCGAAATTCAAGCGTCGCCAACGAACACACACATCGAATGGATCCAAGTCCCGAGTTCGGCAAACTCGATCGATTTTATATCGACGCACACATCGATTGGCAATGAAATTCCCTTTCACTTTTCATCGCCCTATCAGCGATGGCGCCGGTAGATCATAGTGGTTCTTCACTCTAGACCGTGAGGAATCCTGTAGGTCAGTCTTTCCACGACTGAAACCGCAGCGAAGCTGCGGGGGGGTACTGCATCTCGGAGAGATGCAGCTACGTGTCAAACCGCCAGCCCTTATTCTTCAATGCGTTGGACTTGAATCGCGCTGATGCGAGGAACGCCTTGCTTGGCGATCAGTTCAACTCGCAATTGATCGATGACTTGGACAGTCGGGATATCGAAAACTCTCGTTGCAAGCTCGTTTTCCTTGGGGCTTTGCAAAATTACATCCTTCAATACGATCGCGTCTTGCACTTTCACATCGAAGACAATCTTGTCAGCACCTTCGCGCCACTCGTTTCCGAAGTGCATTCGGATTTTGTAGTTCGCTGAATCGTCGTCAGGGCCGATGAGCGGTAATTCGAACGTGTTAAGCCCCTCGGCCCAACTGGAATACAGCCAAGGAGTTTCATCCGTTGCGACCTTTACCGACGTTTCGCTGGTCCCTGAATAGCGTCCATCTTGGCCAAACGCGGCTTTAAGATCCAATGCGATATCCAACGACGTTTCTTGATAGGCTTTGCGACGTGGGTAGGAAAGCCAAAGATTTCCGCTTTCATCTTTTCGATCTCCCGGTGCACCGAAATTGATCGACATCGTCGCGACGGGCAGTTTCATACCGACCGCACTATGGATGGTCCAATCTCGACGAGCGCTTCTCGGCTCCATGACAATCGTCGATGAGATTGAAAACTGACAGACGCAACCGGCACTTGCCTCCGGAATCATGACCAAACCATTGGCGGGAATCGCGTTGATCCAACAACCGAGTCGATGTCCGGCAAAATGCTGAACTCCGACGTCGGCTTCGAGATCGTAAAACGACGTTTCGCCAGAACGGAAGAGAAGCATTCCCGAATCGCAGCCTGTCATGACGCCGCAATGATGACCAGTCCGCATAAGGCTCCATGGTACCTCTTGTCCAGTTAGCGGATGCTTGCGCATCGTTTGCTCGCCAGTGTAGAGATCAAAAGACCAAGGTTCGGCAAGAACTCGATCGCCGATGGTGATCGGTCGGCCTTTGTAGTTGCCGTCGCGAGCCCACAATTTGTGTCCATCAGCCGCCGAGAGTGCAACCAAACGCCGTCGAGAAAAATCGCCGGCTACGAACTGCTTCCAATAATGCCCATTGGCATTGGCACCACCGAGCAGCAATACATTGTTCTGATAGAGCAGCGATAATTTTCCGCCGCCGATTCCGATGTCGCTACAATCTGTTACATCCACGGCGACACTCCATCGCGGATGGCCCGTTCGAATATCGAGGGCAACAGCTTCTCGAAGATCGGTCGCTAATGCACGTTTCTCGGCCTCGACTTGTTCGGCCCCGGTGAGCGATTGCAGCCGTGTTTTATCTTCGTGTAAAATCGCGAGCCGTTGTTCGCTGGTAATAGAACTGTCGATAAAGTAGATGCTATCGGTACTTATCGCGATGGTATGATGCGAGACGCTCTGGCCTTGATAGTTCCAAGCATGTTGGCCAGTCTTAAGATCGATCGCAAAAAGTCCGTCGGTCGAATCTTCCGTGGCTTTACCTCGCCGCCGCTGTTTGGCTTCGAGCTCTTTGCGAAGAGTCGCTGCGCCGAGCAGCAAGTCGTCCTGTGTTGCAATATAGCCCCATTCGAACTGGCCATCGTCGTACTTCGCAGGCAGCCGATGGATACGTACGACCTGTCCGGTTGCAGCGTCCAGCTCATAGCATTGATCTTTTATAAAATGAAAGAGACGATCAGCGTTGGCGGCCAAGTTTGATGGGTTGCTGTTTTGGAAGACTCCCGTTCGCAGCGCGAGGGGGTTTTCGTGCTTCCAAAGAAACAGACCATTGTAAGCATCGTATGCCAGGATCGTTGTCTCACCTTGAACGAATAAGCGACCGTTCGTCGACAGAGGTCCGACAGCACCCTCATGGCGATTAACCATATCACCTGGCCCTGGATCGCCATACCAAAGAACGCCTAATCCCGCCTTCACTCGCGTTTCCGATATCACGCCCGTGTTCGCCGGATTGCCATATTGATGCGACCAGTCTCCGGCACCCGGCAGCGAACCACGTGTAGATGAAGCCCATTGTCCGCTAGTTGCCAACGACGTCGGACCATCAATGGCGGCATTCTCTAATAGTGCTTTCGTCGATTCGCTCGAAGCAACACTCGCTGAAACTGCTGGTGCTTGACCAAGAATAATTTTGCCACCGAGCGGTTTGAGATGCCTTGACCATTGGTCCGTTGCTAATGGAAGCTTTCCGTGAATCAAGTAGCTATCGGAAACAATAAGATTGGCGAAGTAATTTGCATACGGGAGCTGATCGCCCGTGTGTTGATGAATCACGATGCGATTTCCATAAAGCCCCGTTCGTTGCAGCGCTGCTCGTGATGCTTTGACTTTCACAGCATCGGGTTCTATCGCATAGATTTGCAACTCACTTTGCTTAGCCAATTCGTATGCCAGTCGACCATCTTCGTTCCCAACGATCAAACAGAACCCTCGCCGCGCCCCGAATTGTTTAAGAATGTCCTCGGCAGCTTGAGTATACCGATCGCTAAATTGGTCCTTCGGAAATGGACTATCGGCAAGTAGACTCGGCTGAGGAACGGTTGCCGAAGCAGGCGATTCTTGAGATGCGAAACCATAGATCGCACCGGTATTGGTACTGATCAACAAATGCTGATTTGCCGCGACAAGTCCAGAAGCTTCGCCGTCGACTTTAGCTTCCCATCGCATATCGCCGGAATCAGAAGCGTAACTTGCGACGCGTTCTTTGCCGCCGAGAAAGACGCTATCGCCGGTGGCCATCAAAGCAGCATTCTCATGGGCAGCTTGTTGCCATTTGATTCCAATCATCGCGATTTTCTTGAGCTCTGCTTGTGCTTCGTTGATTTTTGCTCGAAGCTCCACCGCATTGTCGCGATCGGTAGTGACTTTTCGTGACGCATCATAAATCAGCATTTCAAGTTCATGGCGTCGACGACTATTGACAGCGTATTGCAATCGATCTAGCTTCGCCAACGTTTCACCGGTTGAGATGTAAGCCGTATCGTTTTGAACGACGATTTGCTTCCCATCAAACCATCCGAAGCCAACATCGCCACTCTTTTCGGTCATCGCAAGCCAATGTTCTGGTCCACTTGCGTAAACCTGACCGTCGGACAACAACGCATTCACACCACCGATGACACCGCCGGCTGTTGTACGCCACGAGTGCGTTCGTTTGAACAAAAGTTCGCCTGTCTGACGGTCGATGGCTGCTGGCAACGATCGACCTGATGGAACGAATAGTATATCTTCGTTCGCCAAGAGATAACCTTGAGGCGAAAGATCGTTTCTCCCCGCATCCAAGACGCTCAGATTATCTTGTCGCCAAACAAATTTTCCGTCGATAGCATTGACGGCACAGATATAAACATTTTCGTGCGGGAATATCCCTGCGCCAAAATAGGCGATCCCATCGAACACCAAAACACTCGTCCGAACCGGCCATCGCGAGATCATCTCGCCGCGCGCCAGCAACCATTCATCGGCTGAAGCCGCTTTTTGCTTCCAAATTAAAGCCCCATCGGTCGTTGAAAGGCAGTAAGCGAAACCGTCGTCCGCTCCGAAATAGACACGATTCTTGTCAATCGTCGGTGCCAATCGAATCGGACCATCGGCTGCGAACGACCACTGCTCGACTCCGGTCGCTAAGTCCAAACAATGAAGATGATGATCCACCGACGAACCAAAGTAGACTCGCTTATCAGCAACAACCGGGTGAATCGCGTCGTCGTACTTGGTTAAATTTCCGATAAGATGATTCTCCCATCCGTCCCTCTCCGCTTGACCACGCCATACGAGGAGCTGCCGCAGCTCGATAAACCCATCGAGGTTGTAATTCGGGATGGACGACTTCATCGGTTGACCCAAGTCGAGCCGGCCCATTACGAAACGACGGCCAATCGGCAGCCTGAATCTGACGAACGACGGGTATCTGAAAAAAAGTCAGCAATAAGGCGGCACTCGCCCATGTGCTCACTCGATTGTTGGACGATTCAAAAACCTTGAAAGATTGGCGAGCAATTTTGATCGACATGCGAGTTCCGG
>Ga0163150_10000862_pt1 | contig 54214 bp, 49 predicted proteins | sample OliLakLV19P2IB_FD_148628 | JGI IMG/M metagenome (GOLD analysis project Ga0163150, IMG submission 148628) | Freshwater microbial mat bacterial communities from Lake Vanda, McMurdo Dry Valleys, Antarctica - Oligotrophic Lake LV.19.P2.IB | ecosystem: Environmental > Aquatic > Freshwater > Lake >...
ATACGGGAGAGTTCGGAACTTTCAAGAGACTCACCCCGTGCAAGCACCATCTCGTATTTGATGTGCTTCGGGTCCAGTGTCTCCCACTTACGAATCTCCATGGCCTTCGCTCCTTTCTCACCCTCGATATCGTCATCCTTCCGGTCTTCGCGTTTCACTTCTACAATCACACATCGCCCATCTTTCATACGAATCAGAAAATCTGGCGTGTAGGCGTGAAAGGAACCATCTTTGCCTTTGTACTCAACGGCGAAATCGGTTTTGTCTTTGCTCGTGAGTCCACCCGTGAAGTAGATGTCCTCTACGTTCTCGGGCTTCTCGTCGCAACGTTTCAGAATCCACTCAAAAAAGCTTTTCTCAGGCCTGGAGTCGAAGTTGTAAGGATCATAATGAAAGCCAAAATCATTCTTTGCATCTCGCGTTATCGCTACCAGCGGAAGGATCAAATCTTCTTTGTTCTTCGGATAGCGGATCGTCGTGGTGTAGACAGTCTCACTGCCTCTTGTTTCCTTGGTGAAACCGGAGAGTTTGAGAAGTGCAAGAGCTTCTTCCACTTCCTCCTCCGTGATCTCATAATGCTGATTGAGAGACTCTAATTGCGACTGTAATGGGACAAGGTGAGACGGTGGAATGTCCGCATTGCCATAGACTCGCCGCAGTTCTTCTTGGATCTCCCATGCAGGGAGACGCGTTCGGCCAGAGAGTTCCGTTGCCGCTGCGAAGACATCCAGTTCTTCCTCTTCGATTGCAATGTGTTCATCGGCTGCAACGGCTCCCAAATGTACCCCTGCAGACGTCTCCTCGGGAGTAAGCATAGATCGGATAAGCAACAGTTGCTTCACCGTCGGTTTCTCAAGGCGCACAACTGGCATCATGCCTTTCTTTGCGGAAACGCGTTTGATCATGCGTTTGATCACAAAAGGTGGGATCGACGTTTTCCTGACAGTAATGACGGCACTTTTAGTTTCTTGCAGTGTCCTCTCTAGGTCGGCGATAGATGTGCCATACGTTTCCTTCAGTTGTGTTTCCAGAATGTTCTTGTTGTCATGCGAAAGGTAGATGCGGGCTTTCGTCGTATTTCCTGCAACTTGCCGAAGGCAGCGTGTAGAGGCTTGTAAAACGAAATTATTGGCATGCGTGAGCTTACGAATGAGGGCACATGCAAAGAGGGAAGGGCAGTTCCATCCCTCCGTTCCTTTGTTGACCAGTAGAATGACGCGATGCGGCGAGGAAGGATCATTGAGACTATTGAATGCACTGATCTCTTGTTGTGAAGATTTCTCAGTATTCACAAGAACGATGGAGGGATCAAAGCCGATTTTAATAAGCTCATGCTCAATGAGCGGCTTTCCATCATCCAAATCTGCTTGATTTGGGAAGTAGAGAGCGATTTTCGCCTTTGCACCATTTGGAAGCGCTTGTGATCCATATGCTCCAAAGAAGTCTTGTATGACATTGCAAATGTATGCAGGCACTTCTTCATCCGTGACCGTGTAACTCAAGATACTACCCGAGACATCTTTCAGGATATTGTCACGGATTCCCTCCGAAAGGCTATACCACGCAATGACGTCCCGCAGGAATTGGCTTTTGTAATACGGCGTTCCTGTGGTGTTTACGACACACAGTACATTCGTCTTTGCATGAAGATAGTCCACGGTCTGGCGTACACGTTTCAAGTCCTTCTCCATCTCCTGTCCGTAGAGGTGGTGTGCTTCGTCGGAGAAAATGCCAAGTTTTGGCAGCGAGGCAATGGCTTGCAAACGTAGGTTTGCTATTTCCGATGCCTCTTCTTCCTTTTGCATCAGCTCAAACATACTGCGCTTTCCTTGGCGAACGGGCACCTTCTGGATTCGGATTTTCTCTGTATTGGTGATAATGAGGTTAAATGTGCTTCCTCGGGTGACGGGAATGTCTTTCACACCGTCCCGAGTGTACGTGATCTTGATACTTGCAAGGAACGATTTGAAGAGTCGTGGAGGAAGAATGCGATCAAATGGAATGTCCGACAATTCGCGGAGTGACTCAAGAATTGTTTTTCCGGGAGCGAATACGAGCGCATTTTCGAGAAAGGGTCCTTCTGGGTCTTCCATCGCAAGCGCGAACTCTGTGGCAATAATTGATCCGATCAAGATCGTCTTTCCCGCGCCCATGGCGAGAGCGAGGATATAGCTCGGGTAATCGAGCGTGAGCGTCTCGTGGAGGGCTTCGAGTTTCTGTGATTTTGCAAAGGCTTCATCAGTTGCAATACGTTCTAGTACAGCTTGGATGCCTCCACCGTCTGTCATCATATTTGTAACCGCATCCGTGGAAGGGATTCCCAGCGCCTGTTTTAAATCAGCTCCTCTCGGGAAAAGACTGGCATACAGCTCGCGAATATGTGGTGTCTTTTGGACGCATCGAAGGTACAGGTAGGTCTGTAGTGCCTGCACCTGAGCAGAGCGCAGAAAGCCTGCATCGTCGATGTGCTGGAATATTTCCCTAACTGCTGGCCACTCACATGAGAAGTTGGAAATCTTCCATTCTTCAACCTTTTGCCGAAGTACATCGTGCAAGTGATTCATTTCCTTTAGTCTGCCTGATCGGAAGGATTTTTTGTAGCTCCAGATAACTCCTCTATCGCCTTCTCCGCCTTCTCAAGCTCTTTCAGCGCAGACTTCTTGTTCACCATAGCATCTCCCAAAGTCGTTGGAGTAGTACCAACGTAGTGGATGTGAATGTCATTAACACGCTCAGGCTCGCCCTTTTCCTCGTCGTTCATGCCATGGTTCGCTTTTAAGAGGAAAATCGCTGTAGTGGGCTGCAAATGCTTAGAAAGGGCACCCTTTTTCAGGCTTAGCTTCTGAAGAAGCTTCAGTTTCCTTACCGTGGCGGAAAATTCACCATGTGCCTTGGCCCATTCCACGATCGTATCGTCGTGCACGTCCAAATCGAGCGCCAGTTCCTCGATGAAAGGAGTAGTGCCAGAAGCACGGCAGGAATCGAAGTACTCTTGAGCCTTTTTCGTTGTTATTTCACTGTATTTCGTTGGACGGCCTACGGTAGTCATTGCCTATATTATACACTCAATCAGCCTCTTTGTGCTTGTTTTGAGCACTGCACCCTTTTTCAGTAAATTCTGAAGGATCGCTTAATCGTCCAGACTTTGAAACTGATGTAGAAAGCCAATCCCAGAATTTCTTGATAGTTGCTACGTCAGTCGTATTCTTGTGCCCCTGAGTTGTAGCAAGAATATCGGAGAAATCACGGGGTACTGGAATAGCATCGCGTCCAAAGTAATAGAAATCTGTTGAAACTAGAACATTCTCACCGCTAATATCTCGTTTTCTATGAGAGAGATCGTGGAGTGCTTCTGGAACTACTACCCATTTTTCACCTTTGTCGCAGTGCCAAATATTGTCGCCGCGCTTCGTAATTTGAGTCTTGAGAGAAGACTTTCGATAGTTGTACCGTGGATCGTCCCAGTATTGTTGATACGTAAGTACATCACTCACACGCATTGCATAAATGAGATAGCCTGCCTTTGGATAGTGTGTCGCTGCTGTACCAATAATAATGTCACCAACCTCAGCGCTTCGGCGGATGCTTGGCTTACAACAAGCTAGCGTGCAATGTTTTCCGAAGGGATTCGGAGCAAAGCCTGAGTCGACACTAATGATGTATGCAGATATTTTCATTACTTTGACCTAGAAAGATGTTGGAGTGAATACCAATACTCTATCACTGCTTACTGTAATGCATGCCTTCACCATGCCACTCTCGTGTCATTTTTTCACTTCAGCGAGACTGCCTTACGCCAAAACGCCCGTCTGGATAAGCGAAAAGGCGTGTTCCATCTTCTTGGCTGTCTCCAGTATCTCGGTTTGAACGTCATACAGTCCGCGCCACCAATTTAGACTCATTCAGCACTGTATTTCCAGCAAGCGCAAGAAGTCGTGGTATTTCTAGTGTTCCAAGTCCCGAGTCCTCTGTACAACGTAGTCCAACAGGGAACACAAGACGCTGTACCAACCTTCTTCGCTCAACAGTGCCATTTTCCCATGTGTTCGATATGGAAAGGAGAAACCGACGAGCAAAGAGAAGCTGATCTTTGAGCTGTGATTCGGACAGAAGATTCTCATCTTTTTCTTTGCTTACAGTGATGATCTCATCTTCCACCTTAGCAAGCTGACGATTGTAGGTGTCTTCGGTCAGCTTATTATCAATGAATAAGCCTTCAATCTTGTCTCTCTGTTGATCAAGTTCTGTCAGCCTCCGTTGTAACTGTGCCTTGTCTTTGATCTTTTCTGTCCATTTCTCACGCAAGACTTTTATGAAGCCATTTTCAATCCTACTGATTCCTTCTTCGGTAGGAAGAATCTGCCTTAGAACATCGAGGAATTCTGATTCGATGTTGTCTCGCTTCATATTCTTTGCTTTGCATCCTGATTTACGACAGTGGTAGTAGGGATAGCGAGTGCCAGCTCTTCCCCGACTGAAGCTGCCTGTCATTGCGCCTCCGCACTTGTAGCATCGAAGGATATTCGTTAGAGGGAAGTCGGGATTCATTCTCAATTTTGGACCATGTCTATTGCCTGAGAGTTTATCTTGGACGTTGTTCCAGAGCTCAACAGGAACAATGCCTGAATGTTTACCATCGATGACTCGATCAGGAAAGATACGACTCTGAATTTTTCCAGTGTAGACAATATTCTTCAGCATATAGGACATGGTCTGTTTACTGATTTTCTTTCCTCTCGATGTTCGATAGCCAAGTGCATGTAGTTTTTTGCATATTTCACCCTGCTCCATGCCCTCAGAGCACATCTGGAATGCCCTTAGAACGACTTCAGAGCGCTCAGACATGATCTTGAGTGTTGCAATACCGTCAGAGGTCTTACTTGTGGCATATCCGAAAGGCGGAGGCCATAGCCATGCCCCCTCTTCAAGCGCATCTCTTCTGCCTGAAGTTGTTCGCATGAGTATCTGTTCGCGCTCTAGTTGCGCAACAGAACTGAAAATATTCTCCATGAACCTTGCATGAGGATTATCTTCTCCGATGCTGGGCTGATTAATCGAATAAAGTTGAATCCCAAATTCCTTTAGCTTGCTTTTGATAATGAGGTATACGAGGTTGTCTCTTGCAAGTCGATCTACATCTTTGATGATGAAGTAAGCAAGCTTACCCTTGTTCTTGGCACAAAAAGCCAGTGCATCTGCCAATGCTGGTCTGTTTTCTTTTGTTCCACTAACACCTTCTTCTACGAACTCTTTCAGAATAGGTGTTTCCAGCTTCTCTGCACATTCCTTGCATTCTCTCAGCTGAGCCGAGAGTGAGTAGCCATCGACCTGACTATCACTAGAAACTCTTGCGTAGCTTATGGAGCCTTTATGCATCATTGTGAGGGCATTGTATCAGATTGGTCTGTGTTTGTAAGTCCCGTTAGCTTACTTTCCTCATATAGCTTCAGGCAGAGAAGAGAAAAGTCACCGATCCACTGGGACTCCTGCCCCTCGGTCATGTCAATGTATTGGACCGAATAGGTCTTCTTAGAGGAGTCGCCAGTGGTTTGCTTCCTAGAAGGCATCTGCGCGGAAGCTGCGGCAAGCACGTTCTAGGTCAGGGCTGCAATTGAAGAGCCATGCCAGAGAGTCGAGGTTCATACCCCAACTGTCAGGCTTCAGTCCTGCGAAGCGTGCGAATTCAAGTAGAAGGCTTCCGTGCTCTCTCGGTTCCAGTAGCTCAGGAGTTTTCAGTGCTACGTGATCGAGAAACCTTCTGTAGTTGACGCAAGGTGGGACAAACTTGCTTTTGCCAGTGATCGTACTTTGATAGAATGAAGACATTGAAAGCTGTCAGGGAAGCGAAATAGAAGTTTCAGGACTTCTATGGCGGTTCTTTACAGCGAGCTAGCGGCCAATTGGGTGCGTGAATCCACATCACCCTTGATCTTATGTAGGGATTTATTTTTTTAGTACGTCATGTGGACTGCAGTTGTACTGCAGTTGCTATTTCTTCTCTAGTTGTAGCTCTTCTAGCTTGATTGATTCACCGTCTTTACTTAGCACAGAAACGCCCAAAGTCTTGAATTTCTTATTCCATTTACTAATATCCGAAGTGATCTCATCTCCTATTCTAGGAAAAATGAGTTGATCCCGAATATTTTTACACTCTCTCAACAGTGCAAAGGTAGCGCGTCTTGGAGAAGCCTTAGATTCATACAAGAGTTTCCATACCGCTCTCTCTTTCGTGTTGATCTTTGGAGATGAAACCAGCTCACCTTTGTAGAAAATTTCATCGTTTTCGGGATCATAACTAATGTTGCCTTCTAAAATCTTAATAGTTCGTTCGTTCTTCTTGGCATCTTTCTCATGTGCTTTCCTCGCAAACTGTAAAATAAGATCAAAGGCACTGATTTGATCAATAACAGTTTCTGCCTCAGTACCTTGCTTGAAAGCATCTTGCAGGATCGGATCTGTTTTTAGGTATGGCTTTGCATATTCAACTATCTCTCTGAAAGTCAGACTGAAACGGTTATCTAGATCATTTTTTGCCATACTATCCCCTTCCTCAAAAGGGGGATGACTCAATTCAAGCATTAGAAAACTAAGATCTCTTGAAAGGCGATTTCCCTCATTTGCATCGGGATGTAATTTGCGAAGTCTTCGTATTTCTTCACGAGCTTCAATGTTAATCACAGGAAACTTTGCCAGTGCTGCTTTAAATATCTCTTCTGTATCCACGTTAAGCATTATACAAAAAAGCCCGTCCGTACGCTACGGGCTTGGTGCGTGTGGATACGCAACAGAATTATAGCAGATTGCCTCTTCTCGTGAGCGTTGTTATTTCATTGTTTCCTCTTTACCTGCTATTTACCTGTTCTTACGAGCTATTCTTAGAAAAATCCGCTATTGCCTTCTCCGCCTTTTCCAGATCCTCAATTGCTGTCTTCTTATTTACAAGCGCATCCTCCAAGTTTGTTGGTTTATTTCCAACTAAATGGATATGAAATCCATCAACTGGATCCTTGTCCTTCTTTTCTTCCTCATTCATGCCATGATTCACCTTCAGCAGGAAGATCGCTGTAGTAGGTTGCAATTGCTTAGAAAGGGCACCTTTTTTCAGACTAAGCTTCTGGAGGAGTTTCACTTTGCTTACCGCGGCGGAAAACTCCTCGTTGTTCTTTGACCATTCAACGATAGTGTCGTCATTTACGTCTAGCTCAAGAGCTAGTTCCTCAATGAAGGGCATAGAGCCTGAGGCACGACAGGAATCGAAGTACTTTTGAGTCTTCTTCACTGTTTCTTCGTTGTATTTGGTAGGTCTACCGACAGTTTTCATACCTACATTATACGCTAACCACTAGCTATTTTGCTGGTTCAATAAGCGTGACTCGAACGCTTTTGCCATCTCTGGTTGTACACAATCTTTCATCTTCAATTATTTGGTATGTCTCCGATTCACATTGAATTTCAAAGGAATTAATTGCAAAGCATGCTAGCGTTATAGTGTTACCGTCAACCGAGAAATCATCAGCACGAAAATAAGGATTCGCATTATCTGTATAACCACTCCAGCATTCCACATCAATATCGTATGTAGCAGCACTACAGCCTGTCAGTAGAAGTGGAATACAAAAAAGCAGTAATCGACCTTTCATAACCATAGTTTACCATGTCTACTCCTCATCCGGCGGAATCCCGTAGTACTCGAACAAGAACGACGCAATGTCCTTAAACAGCGGTCCTGCAATCTGCGACGTTCCTGTTTTTTACTTGTTCTTTGACCATTCTACGATTGTGTCGCCATGTACATCTAATCGAAGTACTTCTGAGCCTTTTTCGCTGTTTTTCACTGTTCTTTTCGGTGTTCTTGTCGGTGCTCTTGGTTGGTCGGAGCGTTTGAGCTTTTCCAAGAAAACAGGTAGTCTTATCGGCCATGAAACAGCTTTCTGCATTATTTTTGGCAATCCTATTCCTTTCTTTAACAGGTTGCGTTTTCGGAAACAACCAATTGAATGAGACGGGCACTGGATCAATTGAAATACAAAGGCAGATAGAAGAACTGCGCACAGAAAACGAACAGCTGAGGCAGTTGCAGGAGCTAAAGCAGGAGAATGATGCTCTGAAGGGATCCAGTAGTACAAGCTCTTCAGTCGCTAAGAAAGTCCAAAACACTGTTAAGCAGACTACTTCTAAGGTGATTCCAGTCTCTTCCTCAGAGCCCTCCATTCGACTCTGTAGATCATCAGCATGGAGCTGTACTGCAGCCTTGTGTATTGGAGGAAAACTTGTTCCTTCGGTTTGTTCTCTGGTCGATTCAACATGCTCGAATCCTCGTAGTGTTAAGCCCAATATTCCACCTCCTTCTTGTATAGAAGTTCCGAAAGCTCCTTCCTCCGTATCATCCTCATCTTCAGTTTCTAGTTCTGCTGCTCCAGAAGGGCCTGACATTCAGTTTGGCTTATCGGTCAGTAGTTACATTGCAAGGGCTGAGGTCAATATCATCTCTATAACCCAGACCGCAGATACGTGGTCTTATGATCCAGACCGAGCAGTTGCTGTAAACACAATGCGGACAGGATTGTACCAATATTCAGGCATGCTTTCTCAGCTGAAATTTTTGGCTAAGCTAGCAGAAACAAGAACTCTGACTGCAAGTGAATTACTAACGGCGAATAGCTTGTTCAGGCAGATGAACGCCATGATTGATAGTTACAATGCACTAGTAACTTCATGGGATGGAAGATAGCCTGCCTTGATTCCAATCCTATTTGGTACAACTGCTGCATTCACTCGAGTAGTCTGCTTCCGAGAACTTTCCCTAATCATTGCTTTCTCTTGTCCTGCTTGGGCCAGCTCAGCTATATGAGGAATGAGAGTGTTCCAATACAATCCAATCTGTTCCACCATTCGTCGCAAGCTCCTCATGGCAAGCCATCGATGTTCGCTCTTGCCCTGAGTTTTACGAAGGGTCCAGCCCGGCCCACCATCTATTCGCATCAAGATCATAACAATGTATTTGGCGGCTGATTTTTTGTACATCCTCCAGTACATCACTACTCCTTGTGGATGTGTCAAGAAATAGTTTTCATCTATAGTCGTTTCTTTCATCTATACTAGTAGCCTCATTATTTCCCAACTTATTCTATGAAGAAGTCAGTTTCTTTGGTTCTTGGAACAGTGCTTGCACTTTCCTCAGTCTCAGCACTCGCAATGGGTGAGGGTTCAGATCAAAGTCGCGTAACACGCAGAGGCATGATGATGGAAAAGCGTACAGAGAAAAAAGAGCAGCATATGGAAAAGCGTATGGAGAAACAGGAAGGCGCAATGGAGAAAAAAGAGTGCGTGCATGATAGAGTTTCTGGTCGTACTTCGTCGATGAAAGAGAGCCTCTCGGCTTTTCGTTCCTCACTAAAAGAGGCGATCGAAGCACGCAAAACTGCAATGGAAGCCGCGAAGGCACTCGAAGGTGATGCAAAGATGGCTGCAGTGAAGGCAGCAAAAGAAGCATTTCAAACTGCCTTCAAACAGGCCCGAGAAGACAGAAAGACTGCTATGACAGCAGCTCGTGATGCTTTTAAGGATAGTAAAGGTTCATGCACAGGTGGTTCTAGTTCCTCTGCAACGAGTAGCTCCGAATCATCCTCGAGTTCATCAGTAGAGAGTTCCGGATCTTCATCTTCAGATGGCGGAACAGCAAGTTCTGCATCGAGCGCTTCGTAAGTATTCTATCGATGAGAAAGGGGATGGAATGATTCCATCCCCTTTTTTTGTATTACTCAAATATAATATCATCGAGTTCGCTTACGACGATCACGTCTCTACTGTCTTCCCATTGTTTCAGCAGCTTAGCTTCCTTTGCTGTTTGAGATGCACGAGACGCGACTGCGTCCCAAGGAACAATGATCTGTACGCGCCCTGCATGCTGTCGTCGCATGTCTTCTATCGATTTGCCAACGCAGGATGTAGTCGTAACGCCGGCAAGTATGAGATTCTTTCGCAGAGTAATAAGTGTATGTATTCGCTCGCCAGCACTCAAAATACTATTGTCAGTTTTCTCAAGCTGCCAATCGAATTTATTTTCATCGACAAGAGATTCTCGACCCTGCTCCGTTACGCAGAGGCTTTCGAGTCCAGGGACACCGAATTGATCAAAATCATAGTTTGATCGACAGAGTGTGACATGCGCCCCTCTTTTTCGTAGTTCTTCAATTTTGTACTCTATCATCCGTTTGCACAATGCGAGCACAGGTTGTGCATCTTTTTCCCCATAGCACTGTGCAAATATACCGCTTTGCAGCGCGAAATCGGGCAATGTTGCATCGACTACTATGACAGAGCTTTCTGCAGCCTTGATTGCTAATTGTTTTCGAAACACAACGTGAAGGGTAAAGAGTTTCGTAGTGTAGTTGTAAGACGAGAATAGTCAAATCAAGCGAAATGCAAAACATTGATAGCAGATTGCACTTTTCATTTAATTTCTCTTCGGCACTTTTTTAGAAACGTTTTCTTTTTGTGGGGGATGAGGGAACCTTGTCGGGTTCCCTAGACCCCCCACACCCCCCTTATCCTCCTAACGGTACCCGTTAAGAAGATAATGAACCTTGTATACCCGTATCTATATTCATGATAGTTAGTCGGTCCTTTTCCTTCGTATTGTCGCCTTGTGAACTGTTCGGTTTGATTCCAAACGAACGGAACGTGACAAAGCGCACTGTTTGACCCAGCACCTAAGCGAAGCGCATGGTGCTGGGGAGTTTGCGCTTTGTAGTGCAGTGAGTGGTTGGAATCATCGAACAGTGAACTTAAGCGACGATTTTTGGGCACTTTTTTAAAAAAGTGCCGAAGAGAAATCACTTCAGTAAAAAACTTTCACTAATCAATACTCAAACTCTATCTACTCCTTCATCATCCTCCTCGCCACTGGCCAAAATAGCAGTAGCGACAGTAGCACGACAACAAGTGCGGTGTGCTCCGGTCCCGTCGCAGACGTCACTGGAGGACGGTAGTTAGCATACTGCGCGAGTGGCGCACCACCATGAAGTTCTTCATTTGTCGCAGCAAGAGTCTGCTGCTGCGCGGCAGTTCGCTCTGCTCCTGTTGCTTGCACAGTGTACGGATTCGTCGGGACCTGCTGTTCTGTACGTGTTTTCGTATCCGTTTTTGTTGACGCAGATGAGCTACTGCTTCCTGCGACACTAATTGTAGCAGCTCCACCTTCATGCACTGTTACGACTGCTTGAGTAGGCTGTTTTTCAGGAATGACTGGAATATCATCTGCTGCGAATGGAATAGGAATAGGATCCGAGAACCCTTGTGTATTTTGTTCCTCCGTTTGTTCTGTCTCCATTGGAAGTGCAATGTTGAATGTCATAGTTTGACCCTCTGGTAGCGTCTCCGAGTAGTAAACGTACGGTCCTAGTGCATCTGCACTGACGGTAAAGAAAAATGGTTCAGAAACAATAACAGCTGTCTCGAAAAGGATTCTTCCGTTCTCAGATTTCAGTACCTGAGGATCGTTGTTTGCATTGACGATCTTTACCGTGTCTCCTGTCACGAGCTCTATTGTTTTTGGGTCAAACTCTCCGCTTTCAGTAATGGTGATGACTTTCTCGTTCGAATTTCCTTGTAGTTCGCCAAGAAGTGTTTTGTCTAAACCGAAGTACCAACCAAATGAAACAAGAACGATAGCAATGCCGAAGAATGCTGGAATTCCAAGAGATGGATTTTTTCGCTCTGAAACATTGTGCACTACATTCTCAACTTTCTTTTTGGGTTCAGCGATTCGTATCGCGACAGGCTGCTCGTCGTCTGTTGTACGCCACGTGGGTATTTTTTTAGGCGACATGAGGAGAAGAGAAAAAATGCAATTGTCTGCGGAACGCAAACGCTGTCCCAATCAATGCTGAAGCAATGAACAGTGCAGTAAAGATGCTGCCTACTCCTGTTTCTCCTGTAATTATACTTCCACCGTTGTTTGTGACTGAGTTTGATGGGATACCAGAAGACACTCCACTGATCAGCAGGGGAGAGGTCGCTGTTTCTGGCTGGCCGATGACGACTGACACTTCTTGGCTAAACATCGTCTCCTCATTCCGTTCATTGAATCCACGAATGGCGAAGTAGTACACTGTTCCTGCTTCTAGATCTCGTAGGACCATACTGATTGCAGTTGGTGGAACGCTACGTCGTTGGATGTATCTTCCACTCACTGTTCCGTAGTACACATTGATGCCACGAAGCTCAGTACTTTTCAGTTCCTGCCAGCCGAGATACGCAGTCGTATCGCGCGTTGTTACTTGTAGACCTTGCATCTGTAGAAGCGTAAATGCCGATGGAATTACATCGAATCGCGATCCACCTTCCATCCTGCTTGATACACTCGAGCTCATCGTTCCTTGCCCACCAGTAGTATTCGATGCGACTCCAGTGCTTTTGCTTGACGCACTTGTTCCTGCCCGAGAAGAGCTCAATGACTGTGAAGAAGCGGATCCATCGTTTAGCGTAATAACGAGCGTCGCAGGACGAACGGTGAGCAGTGGTGTTTGCGCAGTCTCTCCGCAGCCGATCAGTACATCGATACACGGTGCAGCAGGGATGCTACTTTGATAGGTGTTTTCGCCAGGTTTCGATACGCCTTTTCCATTCACCGCAGTATGACCTGCGCCGCTTGGAAGATACTCATGGAACGAAAGTTCTGTATTCACCCCCGTCTTCAGTACTCGAAAAGTAACACGTGCGACTGAGACTGGAGCAGACCCAATGCTAGAGACTCCACCACCAATTTTTGCGAGACCCTTCGATACATCGAACGTGCTTTCACCAGGCGTTGGGCTACTGATTGCAGTACCGAGCTCAATACTTCGACCTTCGAGAACCGATTTGTCATACGCAAGCCACGCATGCACATCGCGAATATTGGCGCCTTCGTTACTACGAAGCACAATATCGATATCTACAATATCCCCAGCCTTCATGAGTTCTGTCTGTAACTTGTCAGCATTCATCACTGTAAAACTCTTACAAGTACTTCGATCAGCTTCCGTACAGTGCGGCTCCAGCGTGAGGCTCGTTCCTACGGTTTGAGCGTTTGCTTTCAATGAGAGAGAGTACGGCAGCAGGAGTAGTGCTACGAGTACCAAAGAAGCCGAGCGAGTGAGTGTGCGTGTTCGCATGTAAGTATTATTTGATACGATCCATGATCCAGAGAATATCTGCTGCTGTAATGTGACCATCCTGAATTGGGTCTGCTTCCAGCTCTTCAGAAGTTGCAGGTCGCAGTCCACCGGCGATCTCAACACCGATTGTAGCATCGTTATTGGTCAGTTCTCCATCTGCATCGAAATCACCAGCAATTACATCTTTGTCAGCGAATGTAGAATTGACGAAGTCAGCTTTGTTTGCCGTATTGATTCCAATTGTAAATGCACAAACGGCACTGGTTGCGAGGAGCGCTAACGCTGTCATCGGTCCGACCTGTTTCTTGTGTATTTTTTTGTGCATAGAACGTATGAGAAGAAATCTCTTTATTATAGCGTATAAGCCGTTTTTCAGCCATTCACCAGTATTGACTAGTGGAGAAGATGTGATCTAATAGTGAACAATGAACTACGAGATATTTCGGCTACAGGAAGCCAAAAATCAGGTAATCAACTCGAGTGGAAATTGCACGCAGACCCTGCCATGCTATACATCGTCATGAAAGGATCACTCCACTTCTTTACAGGCGAGAATGCGTATGTGCTGCACCAGGAGTTACTGCGCTGGAAGCGAACGTTTGCAGAAAAGCATGGTCCAGAGAATTTGGTCACTTTTTCTGTCTCTTCTTTTTCACTGTCAGAACTTTTGGATGCAACAGCTGTGATGCCATTTATTGCAGAGAAACGACTGGTGATTGTTGAAGGAATTCCGAAAATTTCGAAAGAGGAATTTGCGACTCTTCTTGAAAGTAAGCATGAAGATGTGATTATACTTTTTGTTGAACCTGCCCCCGATAAGCGTTTGAATGTGACCAAGGAATTGCAGGCTCAAGCCGAACTTCATACTTTCGGAATTCTTTCACCACGCGAGCTACGCGAATGGGCAAAAAAGTTTGTCAGTGAAAGTGGTGCTACGCTGCAGAACGAGGCTCTAGAATATTTACTCGACATTGTTGGATCCGATCAGCAAATTCTTGCGCAGGAATTACGAAAGCTTGCGACGTTTGCCAGAGACTCTATCGAGAAAGATCATGTCGAACTTCTTGCCGTACCATCAGGTTCCCAAGTCATCTGGCGTCTTACCGATTTGCTTGGAAGTGGGAAAGCAGAGGAGGCGCTCAAATTCGTTCGTTATTCACTGGAGCGGGGAGAGGACCCCTATACACTGTGGTCGATCTTCCTCAATATGCTTAAAAACCTTGTACTGGTCTGGTCTGCTCTGGAAGATGGAAAAACTGATGATAAGGAAATCGCGAGTGCAGTTGGCATGCACTTTTTTGCTGTCCGCGGACTCAAGACTCTTGCTCGTGGTCTGAGTGAGCAACAATTACGGTCACTGCTCTGCTTCGCCTTGAAGAGCGATATTGCACTCAAGTCTGGCGGATATAGGTATTCAGCAGAACGACCAGAGGAACTGATCGCACTTTTAGAAACATCGATTCTATCGTGCAAGATTTAGAGATTACGAATCTGTTCCAAGATCGACGATTCCTCCTCTGCTTCTTCCGACTCAACTTTCGACTCTACTTCGTGACGCTTTTCTGTATTGGAACGAATGTTCTTCTCGATGTCTTTCACAAGAGTTTTCGGTGCAGATTCTTTGATTTTCTCAGCATATTTCTTATCAATTGCTGCGAGCTGTTCTTTTTCATTGATCAAAATCTCACTGAGGTTCTTCAGTTGTTCAGGCGTCATGATCGGGAGGATATTGATCCAATACTGCCGTTCTTCCTGATTCATACTCTCAGATCCCAAAATCAGCGCAATGATTGTAGCAAACTTTGCTTGCGTCTCAGTAGGGATGGTCAGTCCAGCCGATGCTGCGGATGAATCGCTCATAAGTGAAAGCAAGAAACAACTGGAGAGTAAAGACACTGTATCAAGCATCGTCCAATCAGGCCACAGAAGAATCTATAAGCACTACAAGTTACATGACTTTGACGATCTCATACTTGAATTTCCCTGCAGGAGCAGTCACATCGACTGTGTCTCCTTTCTCGCGGCCAAGGAGCGCCTTGCCGATGGGAGACTCGTTACTAATCTTGTGTTCGATAGGATCCGCTTCCATGCTTCCAACAATGGTGTACGTCTCTGGCTCTTCGTTTTCTGTCTTGTTCTTCACAGTAACCACTGAACCAATATCGATGACAGAACCTTTTGATGTTTTACCGGAATGCTCTGTGATGATGCGTGCATGCTTCACCTGCTTCTCGAGTTCTAAAATACGTCCTTCGACGAACGCTTGCTCGTTCTTTGCTTCTTCGTACTCTGCGTTTTCACTAAGGTCTCCGTAGGAAATCGCTTCTTTGAGACGCTCAGCAACTTCTCCACGCTTTGTGGATTTCAGGTATACCAGTTCATCTTGCAGCTTCTTCAGTCCCTCCTTCGTAATCAGGACTTGGTCGACATCGGTGAAGCCGGAACTTTGTGCAGATGAACCGTCAGATGTGGATGACTTCTTTGGCATAGCGGAGAGAGTCTAGAGGAGGAGGGCGCTGACTGCAATATCAAGAAAGCCTCTACTTCTCCGTACTATTTGCTCTTTCTTGTTCTATACCACTCCATATAATCATTTCGATAGTATTTTCTAGAAAGCGTACTTTATTTCTAAGTTCTTGTGCGCGGGATTTTATAGATCCTATAGGGTTATTTTTCTCTGCCTCCAACCAGTATTCCCATTTCTTTTTTCGCGCCTCAAAAGCATGTATCATTTTTGATCTTGTGTCTTGTTCGAGTGAATCAAGAATGGCGTTCACTTTTTCATCATTTCCATTTTCTGCATCAAGAATCGCGCGTCCGATTTCGGTTGCCTGTGGACAAAAGCGTTCAATCATAATGTAGATTTGCGTATATCTGCAGCAATACGATAGCCTCTATCTCGTACATCATCAACGATGTTTACAAGCATTGTTTCAGGTGTAACTCGAATATCTCCACTTTCGAACGCACTTTGAAGCACACTCATAAGATAATTATTATTTGATAGTCGTTCATCTGCTCTGTCGGCAATGTCGCGGGCACTTGTTTCTTCACCCGTGATGTTTCTCTCTTCATCAGATCCGATACCTCCCAGAGCTGCATTAATCAAAATGTCAGTAGCAATGATTTCGTCACAGATTCTTTGTAAAATAATGTGAGAAAGAGCTTTATTGCCATCTTTCTGTTCTGCGATTTTTAACGCATTCGAACGAATCTTTCTTGCTTCAATAATCTCGTGAGCAGGGAGCTCTTTTTCTTTAGCAGCTCGTACTTGTGATGTTAACTGATGTTGAGACATATATCATTATAAAACAAAACTAAAAATAAAGCAAATGCAGACGATAAAAAGACTATACCCCTCGGGCATTGATTTGTGAAGCCTTCATCTTCGCACATATCTACACATCGTTCTCACGCACGAAAAATCCGCGGACTAGAATAACTCTAGTCTACGGAGGGTGAAGGTGATACGAATCACCTTGCTATCGTCGGCTTCTTGTCCGACTTTGTTTCGGCATCGGTGCCGAAAGTTCGCCCCTTCGCACTCTTATTTCTGGAGGCGCTTCGATGCCGATTCGTACCACAGTACCCTTGATTTGAGTTACAGTGATCCGAACGGTATCGCCGACGACGATCGTCTGGCCTACCTTACGAGAAAGAACAAGCATGGCAATTCTCCATATTATTGCCCGACCTCATCTTTGTCGTAGCTACATGCTACAACTTCCGTGAGGCTACTTTTGTACGACAAGCACGAAATATAATGAAGTAATAATTTGCATTAAAGTCAAATATCTTTTCTGAAGCGCTTAGGCTTCTGTAGAGCAAAAGCATTGCGTTTTCAGATTTCGATCTCTACACTCTTCTAGACCCCTATGGCTGCCCCCAAAAAACCGCAATACGACGCAAGTAATATCCAAGTCCTCGAAGGGCTGGACCCTGTGCGCAAGCGTCCAGGAATGTACATTGGCTCCACAGATCAGCGTGGGCTGCATCACTGTGTGTACGAAATTGTGGATAACAGTATCGATGAAGCGATGGCAGGACACTGCACGCATATTATCATCACACTGCACAATGACTTTTCTGTGAGTGTCGAAGATAACGGCCGTGGAATCCCTGTCGATATTCACCCAAAAACGAAGAAGTCAGCACTCGAAACGGTACTTACTGTTCTCCATGCTGGAGGAAAATTTGGAGGCGATGAGTCGGGGTACAAAGTTTCTGGAGGTCTCCACGGAGTGGGGTCTTCAGTCGTCAATGCACTCAGCAGTAAGATGCACGCAGAGGTCTATAGAGATGGAAAAGTCCATGAGCAGGATTACGTTCGTGGGAAGCCAAAGAGTGATGTGAAGGCCACTGGAAAAACAATAAAGAATGGCACAAAAATTACCTTCCTTCCCGATGATGAAATCTTCGATACACTCGAATTGAGCCTCTCAACACTACTTTCACACTTCCGTCAGCAAGCGTACCTTACGCGCGGCATCACCGTTTCTGTGATGGATGAACGCGAGAAGCGCCCAGAAGAAGATGAAAAGTTTTCACGCCTTTTTCGTTTCTACTTCGATGGTGGAGTAGCCGCGTACGTTCGTCATCTGAATTACGATAAAGACGCAATCGGTGATGTCATCTGGTTCGAGAAAGATGAAGCCGATGGATTTGTAGAAGTCGCTCTGCAGTACAGCCAAGCGTTTCAAGAGCAGACGATTTGTTTCGCGAATAACATTCACACGACAGAAGGTGGTACGCACCTCACAGGGTTTAAAGCAGCACTCACTCGCACTATTAACGCCTATGCTCGTAAGGAAAGTCTTCTGAAAGAGAAAGAAGAAAACCTGACCGCCGAAGATGTACGTGAAGGTCTTTCTGCAGTGATCTCCGTTCGTCTCAAAGATCCGCAGTTCGAAGGACAGACAAAGAGCAAGCTCGGAAACGCTGAAATGAAAGCACTCGTCGAAACAGTGGTGAACGAGAAGCTTGGAGCATTCATGGAAGAGCATCCTTCTGAAGCGAGGGAAGTTATCGGTAAGTGTTTACTGGCAGCGCGTGCTCGTATGGCTGCAAGAGCCGCCAGAGACGCTGTGATCCGAAAAGGCGCACTGGAAGGGATGACGCTCCCAGGAAAGCTCGCAGACTGTAGCTCCAAAGATCCCTATGAGTGCGAACTCTTCATCGTCGAGGGAGATTCTGCTGGAGGCTCTGCGAAGCAAGGACGTAATCGTGAGTTTCAAGCGATTTTGCCGATTCGTGGGAAAATCCTGAACGTCGAACAAGCACGTATGGATAAAATGCTTGCGAATAATGAAGTCAAATCACTGATCATCGCGATGGGAATGGGAATTGGAGAAGTGAAAGATCTCAGCAAGCTTCGTTACGATCGTATCGTGATCATGACCGATGCCGACGTGGATGGAGCGCACATTCGCACACTTCTTCTCACACTCTTTTATCGTTACTTCCGTGAGCTCATCGAAACTGGTCATCTCTACATTGCGCAGCCACCACTCTTTAAAGTGAGCAAAGGAAAAGAGGTACATTACGCATTCTCGGACAAAGAACGAGAAGACATTATGAAACGCTGGGGAATAGGGGAGCAGGAACTTTCTGAAGAGTCCGGAGAGGAAGAGGAAACCGAAGAAGACGCAGAAAGAGAGGAAGAAGGAGCGAAGGGCAAGAAAGGAAAAGCAGAGAAGCCGAAGAGTACCAAAGTCGGCATTCAGCGCTATAAAGGTTTGGGGGAAATGAACCCCGACCAGCTCTGGGATACGACGATGGATCCTACAAAGCGTACAATGCTTCGTGTGACTCTCACAGATGCTGAGGCTGCAGATGCCATTTTCTCGACACTCATGGGTCCTGACGTTCCTCCACGCAAGAAGTTTATTCAGACACATGCCAAAGGTGTCAAAAACTTAGACGTGTAGTTTTCCAACTTTTTCGCATGTCCTGAGTCTGTCGAAGGACGCATGTGAAGGGAATGAAGAACCTCGATGTGTAGAATATTGACTTACGCTAGAGCAATTTCACGGACGTGCTTAGTTAATAATTGACAGTGTCAGTACGAAATGCTTCCATGTCGCATCTTCCCTGCAGTATATGGATACTTTTGCTTCTACTAACGAACTTGCGCAACCTTCGACTCCACTATGCCAGGTTTTGGAAAATGGAGTGGAAGAAAAAAATAAGTTATTGGAAGCAAAGGGACAGCCTGGCAAAGCAGCACAGAACTTTGTTCGTAGAGCAGGATTGTTACAAGACATGATCCCACACAGTGTTTCGCTTACTGCTTCGGATGCAAGCGTGCTTACACAGAATCTGGATGATCTCTCCACATGGACTGTAGAACATAACTCCAAAGCACATAGACTGGAAGTAGAAGCAATATTTTTGAATATTGCGACATTGTTGCGTAGCAAGTCGGCAGAAAGCTCTGCAGCAGTAGAGACAGAAAATGTGGCTCAGTACATACAGACTATTGAAGCAATGATTGAAGAAGAAAATCAGAAATATGGAGTGATGCAGAATAGTCATGCTCTCTTACTCTGCAAACAGGCTCTTGCGCTGTATAGGATGAATAATCCTCATGCCGAAGATACTGTCCAGCAAGTCACTACGCAAAAACTAAACGGTACACGACAAAATCTTGTATCTTTCTTGAGGCAAGGTGATCGTAGCTAAAGAAATAATTCTGTTACCCTTCTCCAGGATCCGAAAACTCACCTAATTTGTCTTGAATCGAATACGTATCCAGACTCTCTTTTCCGACGAGCTTCACGACCTCAGGAATTGCTTTTTCAAACTTCATTTGTTTCTGCTTTCCTGCAATCATATCGCGAAGAATGATGGTTCCTTCCTTCACTTCGATTTGCCCAAGAAGCAAGCAATACCGGGCTTGGAATCTGTCAGCCAGTCGCATTTGACTCTTGAGGCTCGCTTCTCCAAGTGCACCAACTGTGTGAATACCGAGTTCACGAAGTTCACTCACAATCTTCAGACACTTCTTTTTTGCATCAGGCCCCAGCTGCGCGACGAACACATCAACTTGATCCTTAAACGGTGCCTCGACACCGGCTTCCTGCATGTGCCACATTACGCGTTCCATGCCGACTGCAAAGCCAACACCAGGTGTAGGTTTACCCCCCAGCTGCTCGATGAGATAGTCGTAGCGACCACCACCACCTACTGCGTTCTGTGCTCCAGTTGAACGATCCCAAAATTCGAAGACAGTCTGGTTGTAGTAGTCCAGTCCTCGCACGAGTCCATGGTTTTCTGTGAAGGGAATATCGAGCTCTGTGAGGTATTCCAGAAGATCGCTGTGATACTTCTTACTCTCTTCATTCACGAATTGACTAAGCTTCGGAGCCATCTTCACCAGAATCTGCGTATCTTCTTCTTTGGAATCTAGAAGGCGTAGGGGATTCGTCTGCACACGCTTTCTATCGATTTCTGGTAAGTTTCGTTCCTTGCCACTGAAGAATTCTTTCAGTGCATCGACGTACGCTTTTCGGTCTTCCGTTGCTCCAATATTATTGATCTGTAGCGTCAATCGTTTCTGAATTTTGAGGTCACCAAAAATCTTCCACGCAACTTGAATCATCTGCGCATCAATACTCGGGTCACTCAATCCGATCACTTCAAAATCAAACTGATGGAACTGTCGGAATCGGCCTTTCTGCGGTCTATCGTAGCGGAAACATGGCCCGATGGAATACAGTTCCACAGGCTGTGGCAGTTCCTGCATGCCGTGCTGAATGTACGAGCGACAAATGCCAGCGGTAAATTCTGGTCGGAGAGCGAAGTCCAGTACTTCATCGGCACCTTTGCGACCAACGCCAAAGAGTTCCTTTTCAACAATATCAGTGTGCTCGCCAATGCCACGTTCAAAGAGTGAGCGATCTTCAAAAATCGGTGGATCGATGCGCTTGTAACCCGCCTGTCTAGCACGGTGACGCACAGCTTTTTTGATGTACGTCATGTACTGATTTTCTGCAGGCAGAAGATCGTGAACGCCTTTTGGTGAACGAAACTTGAGCTCAGCCATACAGCGGAGTGTAGCAGCTGAAGACGCATGAATCTAGACGGAAGAGATCGGTCTTTCTGACCAGACTGCTCTTGCATCACGAGATGCAATGGTTCTCTTTACTTCGTTACTGTACGAGCCAGTTGAATACCGAAGACCATCAGGAACGCAGTGCCGAGCTGTACGAGCATCGCGAGGAGGATGCCTCCCGTAGTGCCAAACGATGTAAGTACAACACCGATAATGGCAATAGCAATCCAGACGACGATGCCGGCCACAAGCATATTGCCGAAGATCTTGCCCCACTTTCCTTTGGTCTCGGAGTAACTCATGGATGCACTATCGAAGATGCTTTTCTTGCCTTCCAAAAGATGGAGAGGAGCAGCGATGAAACGAGGACCAAGAATGATACTTGTGACAATGCCGATCACTGGAATCCACGCGAATGTGCGGATGAAAATCCAGATCCAGAGACCGAGGATCGGCAGTACATTGGAAACAGTTTTATTGATCACTGATCCGATATCCGCGAGACCAAAAACTGCGATGGAGAGGAAGTATGTTGCGGCTAAGATACTGATAAGCATGGAGAGGAGAAACCCCTTACCCATGATCCCAGCGAATTTTCCTGTCATTGCTGGCGTTGGTCCTGTTCCATCATCCATGTGCTCTTCTATCTGATTGGCCATGGCTTCCATTTGGTTTCCCATAGCTTCCAGTTCTACTTTTGCTGCATCATTGCCTTGCATAGCTTTCATTGTCAGTTCGGCCATCTTTTGCATTTTCTCTTGCGAAGGCATGCCATTGACACCCATTGAGTTCATCATAGACGTAGAAATTTCCTTTCCAGTTTTCTGCATTGTGTGCGCAAGATAACCACCAATGAGACCGAAAATGACAGCACCAGCGATGAAAACCGCGAGATGCTTTTGGAAAAATGACCAGCTATCTGTAAGGAGAGTACCGAGAGATTTGTGAGACATGAGAATGAAAGGGAAAGATATTAGAACGAGTGTACAAAGTCATTCGCTTCAGTACTAGTTTGCGTGCTTTCATTTCCAGATCTGTCAATACTGTCTCTTGGATACGTTCGATCTGTCTTTTTACCCGAAAGTCGGTACAATTCCCGAGCGCTCTTTTATCAGGGTGAACAGTATGGCGACCGTAGCTCAGTGGTTAGAGCATCCGGTTGTGGTCCGGAGGGTCGTGGGTTCGATCCCCATCGGTCGCCCCATTTGATTCACGAAAGGAAACCTACGGTTTCCTCTCGTGGACTCTCTTTCCCTTACACTGAGTCGCTCCACCCCGTAGCAAGTGCGGGGTTCACGACAATTTTTACGTACAGTTTGTGGTCCGGCCTGTCGGCCGAAGCTCGCAGAGCGTAGGCTGAAGGGTCGTGGGTTTTGGTCCCATCGGTCGCCCCATTTGATTCACGAAAGGAAACCTACGGTTTCCTCTCGTGGACTCTCTTTCCCTTACACTGAGTCGCTCCACCCCGCAGCAAGTGCGGGGTTCACGACAATTGTACAATTTATCTTCGCGGGAGAGTGCATGAAGTCTGCGGCTTCTCCACATCTCGTTCTCTTGACGATTCCAATTCGACTGAGTGGTGCTCATATCAGAAAGCCTACATTATGGCTTCAGTACTGCTTTTATAGCTCTGTTGCGTAATTGACATAAGTGAAAATAAGAGTAAAATAATATTAATGTCACACGCTGAAATGAAGGGCCTCGAAACTAGTTCACAAGAAGAGATTGAGCGTGGACTTTTTCATGCGATGTGTACGCAAATGAGAATGTCCGAACTTTCTCCAGATGAAGCGGAGTCTTTCAATCAACAGTTTCTTAGATACGCATCGAATTCGCAGAAAATACAAAGCATACTCAGGAGCCTTGCTCCCTATGTAGATGTTATTATGAATAAAAAGAGGGAAGATGGAGAGGTACTGGAGGGACTGCTGAAAAGATATTTCGAAGCGCAAGAAGTGCGTGGTTATGGTAATGATCCAGGAAAAGAAATTGTTGGACATACATCCTTCTCTGGTTCTTTGAATGTAATCGAGCAGGATCTCTCAATTGATAAAAAAAATGCGACCAACATTACTGTTTCTGAATGTGAAAAACAGAATAAAAATCTACAATTTTATATTACGGAGCTGCATCGCATGCAGAAAGCGTATGTTCCCAAAGATTCGTTGCAGTCTCCGGAACCCATGATGGATGATAAGACAGTCATCAGAAGCCTCTCGGAGACAGATCAAGTATTTGTATACCTTTTACAATCAAAAGATGAAGATGGGAGAGCCAACATTTTGGCAGTTCCAGATGTGTTGTCAGAGCAAGAAGCTGATGACTGTAGAAATCTAACCCTAGCTAGAGGAAGAAATACGCTCATGCAATTGCGTGTACTTCGAAGAAACAAAGAAGGATCAAGCAGGATAGAGATAAAACTGTTAGAACAACTCAGAGGCGAAGAAACGACTGACGGAATTGTCGAAGAGATCTCTATCAATCAAAGAATAAAACAAATAGAAATACAACAAAAGGATTTTCAAGAACCGTACCCAAACAATCTGTCGCAACTTTTGCCGCTCAATGCGCCCCGATATCTTAGGGATTACCCACACTCTTCTGAACTTTTTCGTAGATATAAGAATACCAAGATATTGGAGGACATGAGGAAAAAAGTAAGCCAAACGACTACTTCCACACTCCAAGCTGTAAAGAACTATCGGAAGCTCAAGCACCTCTGGATGCTTGCTTCTCTTCGTGAGAGTATTTCTGAGAAAGTAAAAGATCTGAAACAAGCGCAAGGCTCGGGCTACGATCCTGGAGTATCGAAAACTGTGCACAGTGTGCTTAAACCTTACATGAAAGGAACCACTCTGTTGACAATGTATGAGCGTTATACTGATGGAGTAGGGCGTAATCTCGAACCTCTCACTCGTGTCACACAAGATTATTTTTCAGTCTTTGGAAGTCAGGAAGACACAGCAGATGCTACGCATAGTGCTCCACTAATGGACTTCACGGATAGAAAAATTGAACGAGCAATGGAATATTTAAGCGTAAGTGATGAAGCGGTCATTCGGCAGTTACTGCAACTACCAAGCCAAGAGATCGCGAACGAAAGCTCAGAAGTGACACAACGAGTTGCTTTGGTTTTAGAGCATCAGAGACGACGTTTCTTTGAGGGCACACGAGCGAAAGTTACTGCAGTTGTTGCAGCGAGTGTTGCTCTAGTTGGGGCGTGGCTGGCCATGAATCTGCCGAATCGGGGAACAGAAAATGGAGACGTCGCTGCTGCCACCAAACCAGCTGAACATCCTTCTTTTACTCCGAATAGTTATCCACCTATTGTAGGCGATACGAGTATTGCGCGAACAGTATATGAGATCGGTGATAGTACTGATCATTGTACAAATCCACTAAATAGCGGCTTTGCTAGTGGATTTCCTTCATATGCTCCGGAACGACTTATTGTACGCAAAGAGACCGAAAGAAATCGAACTGAACTAAATCATCTCGATATGGATACTCGTACAAGAGTAGTGGCACCTACGGAGCGTCATGAACCAGTGGTCCCAACGGTTAGCTCGGGTGTGTTTGGTGAAATACAGCCTGGAATAATGCCAGAAGTAACGTATGACTCCACTCCTATTGAACCTGCAAATATGAGCGGAAAGAGAACTCCATCGCAATCAATCGCTTCAGAAATGGAGCGTACTGCTGATAGTGAGAATTCAGCTCATTCTTTATCTTCTACACTGGCACGGAGAGTAGAAACTCCACTATCATTGGTATTGGATACAGAAACTCCGTCACGCAAGAGGATGAAATCCACTTTTGCTTCTCCAACAGTGCCTTCGCTTGCAGTTTTGCCTACAGTAGCAGAAGCACCGAAGGCTACTCTGGAAACATTAGAGAAAGAGCTAGCGGATTTAGTGAAAGAAGTTCGGGCAAAGATACAAAACTTGAGCACTGAAGAAAAAGCAGCGTATGCAGAGCGAGTGCAAGAACTACTAAAGAAGGTGAATGAAGCGAAAAAATCGGGTAAAAGTGATAATTGACGAAACGATAGAAAAATAGTATAATAGTTACAGCACTTTCCTCATACACACATGAACACACTACACTTCGCCGAGTCGCGTCTCCTCTTCCGTCAAGGAACAGAAATGCCGAAGCAACAGGTCGAGAAGCCTGAGTATTCGCATGAATTTACGATGAACGTCGGGCCAAGAGAGGCAATTCGTTTTCAGTTCGATACGTACACACAACCTGTACTTTTCGATACTGGAACGTCTAAAGTAAAAACAAGTCAGTATTGTATCGAACGCACTGCAGATGGTTCACTGATGATCCGAACGTCTCTCCCTTTCAATTTTTGTGATGCACGGAATCAATGGATGCGACAAGAGTTGAACGCTGCTCCAAAGCCAGAACCAAAATTAAATGTACGTGATGAGGCACAAGCTCTGCTTAGTGATCTGAAGAAAGATGTTGTATCAGAACAGAAGTCAGTTCCCGTTCTGGCTGCCGAAGCACTGCTCAAGGAACTACAGGGTTCCGCAGATGAGGCAGTCGACGCAATGCCAGAAGTAAAAGACAAACCGCTTCTTCGTTCCATTGCCCCTAAGCATCAGGGATGGCAGGCTTACGAAGCAATTGTGCCAACTGGCAAGTCATTTTCCGTACGTATCGGAAACTATACAAATCCGCTGACCATTAGTGCAAACACTGTCACATACGGCGCTCTCGACAATTCCACTGGCTTCTACATGCAGCGCACTCGTGGGAACAATGACTCCGATGTTGTCACAGTTGAAGCAATCGGCAAAGTTTCGGATGCCCAGATTGAGAAATAATGACTGTAACGATTGAAGAGGGAATTCGTCTACACTAGTAGTACTTCCCCTCTTTTTTCTATGCGTATCACATCTTCTTTCCTTCGCACGACTGCAACCTTTGCACTCGTTGCCCTACTTTTGCCACTGTCCCCATCTACAGGAGCATTTGCAGCATTCTCCGATATCTCAGCATCAGCTGAGTATCGAACATCCATCAATGCGCTGCAGGCAAAAGGTGTGCTGGAAGGCTACAGTGATGGAACATTCAAACCGAATGCGACTGTGAACCGTGCGGAACTTTTGAAGATTGTTCTCGAATCTCAAGGTGGAGACTCCTTTAATGGACAGTTCTGTTTCCCAGATGTGAAGGATCAGTGGTTTGCACGCTATGTGTGCAGAGCAAAAAAGCTCGGTATTATTAACGGATATCCAGATGGCACTTTCGGCCCAGAGAAAGCAGTGAACTTTGTGGAGATTGCGAAAATTCTCTCACTTGCCTATGGGCAAACTACGCAGCAGCATTCCAACGATTGGTACGAGCCGTACGCGCTCGCACTCGAAAGTAGTAACGCTATTCCACCAACGGTGAATGCACTCGATAAGGCGATGACCCGGGGTGAAATGGCAGAGATGATGTGGAGACTCTCGGAAGGAAAAACTGATCTGGAATCGAAAAGTTATCTGAATGTGAAGTATCCGGAATTGTCTATTGATCTGCATTCCGATACACCCGTGCAAGCAACTAGGTGTGCAGACCTCGCTCCGTTTGTCTCTCAGAATCAGAACGTCTACTACGATAAATCGATGAGCGAACAAGGATTTGGTGGAGTAATGCCGCCAATGGCCATGATGGATGGTTCCTCTGGTACGAGAAACAAATCAACTGCAAATGCTGTCTCGAAAGATGATTACTCTGCGACCAATGTACAAGTAGAAGGTATCGATGAAGGCGACATCGTAAAAACAGATGGAGAGTATCTGTACATTCTTTCGAGAAATAACGGAACGGTTCGTATCGTAGATGCACGTAGCCCTACGAATCCAACATTGATCTCTACAATCGCAGTTGAAAACTTCTTTGGTTCTGAATTGTATGTCGATGGATCCGTGCTCGTTGTCATCGGAACTCTTTCAGAAGGGAATGTAGGATATCCTGGTTACCCGATGCCTCTCGGAACTGAATCTCGTTCGATGATCTATCCACCACAGTGGAGTGTTCAGAAATCGACAGTACTTCTTTTCGATATCGCAAGCAGAAAGACACCAAAGGAACTTCGACGTGTTTCCACAGAAGGTCAGAATATTGCGACTCGACTCAAAGATGGAGTGCTGGTGCAAATCCAGTCGTCATGGCCACGTTTCTATCCGATGATGAATGAGAGACCTACCGCATCAGCAAGTGATTTCCTTCCACTCTATGATGATTCTTCGACAAATATTCGTAATAAGCCAGTTGCAGACTGTGATGATGTTGCCATCCTCCCACGCGTGCCGAATCCACAGTATTTGGTAACGAGCCTCATTCCACTAAATGCGAAAGGGCAGATTCATCGTTCTGTGATTCTCGGCAATGCTGAAACAGTGTACGTGTCTGACGCGAGTATCTACGCTGCTGCAGTTGACTGGCAGTACAACTGGAAGACAGTCGGAATGCCAGCAGTTGAAAGGACACATCTCTATCGGTTTTCTTACTCTCCTACGAGTGTAAAGTTCGAGGCACATGGAATTGTGAACGGTCATCTCCTCAATCAATTTTCCATGGATGAGCACGAAGGGATGCTGCGTACCGCGACAACCATTGGTGAGCAGTGGAATGAGGCAGGAGCTCCATCCGTCTCCAGGAATAATGTGTATGTGCTCAATGCCGATCTTGAAGTCGTCGGCAGCGTGGCAGACATTGCGCCCGGTGAAACCATCTATTCTGTTCGGTTCATGGGCAAACGTGCCTACATGGTGACGTTTAAAAAGATCGATCCGTTCTTTGTGATCGACCTTTCAAATCCTCGCTCACCAAAAATTCTTGGTGCGCTAAAGATTCCTGGTTACAGCGATTATCTGCATCCGTATGACGAAAATCACATCATCGGATTTGGGAAAGATGCAGTCGATGATGGTAAGTCTGACTTCGCGTGGTACCAAGGAATGAAGATCGCGCTCTTCGATGTGACGGATACGAAGAATCCAAAGCAGCTCTTCACAACATCCATCGGAGATCGCGGCACACAGAGTCCACTACTTTCCGATCACAAAGCATTGCTCTTTGATAAAGAACGAGGCCTCCTTGCGTTCCCAGTACAAGTTCTGGAGCTGAATGCTGAGCAGAAGGCCAAGCCAGATGATGGCTCTGCCTACGGTAGCCCCGTTTTCCAAGGAGCTTATGTCTACGATCTCTCACTTTCAAAAGGCTTCACGCTTCGAGGAAAGATTTCACACTACAGTGAAGAAGATTTCCTAAAGTCAGGAAGTCAATGGTACGGCTACGGAAAAGATATCGAGCGCATTGTGCGTATCGGCGATGCACTTTTCTCGATCTCCGAAAACGTGGTGAAGGCGAACGCACTTTCCACTCTTCGAGAGCAAGGGTCGGTTACGATCGGTACTCAAATGGATCCACCAATAATGTATTAATCTTATGAAGAACTGGTAGAGGCGTTCCATTGGAGCGTCTCTACTTTGTGTGCTAGAAAAGCTCTGCACCTTCTGCGGCCTCTGTCCCTCCTGTACCCTCTTCCACTTCAGTCTTACGTGTTCAAACTGTCAGCTTTGATGATTGCAATCGTTGGATCATTATCATTCTGATCAGTTGCTGGCTTTGGCGTAGCATCAGGCTCAACATTTTTGATCGGCTGTGCGATTGGTTCCTGAGGTGCTTTCACTTCTGGTGCCTTCGGCGGTTCAGGTGGAAGAATACTTTGTGGTGTTGGCGCTTCAGGTACTTTTGGTGGAGGCACGAGAGGCTGTGCTGGTTTCGGTGCTTGAGGAGTGGAAGGCTTTGATGGAGTGAGTGGCTGCACAGGCGCTGGTCCTGGCGGAGTGACGGGTGGCGGTACGACAGGCTTTGGTGGCGTAGTACTTGCGCTCGGCTTCTGTAGCCACGCAGGCACAGGTCCATCATTGACTGCTACAACCTGAGGAGTGACAGGAGGTGTTGGAGCTGCTACTGCAGGAGTCGGTGCAGGTGTACGTGGAGGGACAACAGAAGGTAAGGCTGGTTTTGCGGCTTCTTTCTTCTCTATTTTTGGCGTTGCGTTCAGCCAGTCTGGAACGGGACCTGCACTTGTGGTTGGTGTGGTATCGATTGTGTTCTTGAATTCTGTATGCGCCTGCTCATTCTCGATTACTTCTTCCTGCGAGAGAACAGTAGCCTTTTTTGGAGTCGATGGAGCTTTTGTGAGTTTCATTACGTCTGGCTGTACGTTCGATTTTCCCTCTTCTTTTTTTTCAACAATTGTGCCTTCCATTTTTTCTAGAGTCTGCTGTAAGTTTTTTGTTGTCTTTCCTTTGAGCCATACGAGAAGAGCATAAAGACTAAGCGCAAACCCAAGAATGAGCATCACAATAAAAAGCACTTTTAGAATTCCCCAGAGCGAAAATGAGGAACTTCCTGTTTCTGGAGTTTCATTTCCAGCAGTCGTCCCTGCTGTATTTTCTGCTGCTGCGCTACTACTTGCAACAGCGATCGACGATTGATCGATAACGACGTTTTGTGTAGAAGAAAATAGCACTTCTGCTGTCATAATATCGCGAATACGAACGCTGACTGCATACGTTCCAGCAGCGGAGTATTGATGCTGAGGTTTTGTGAGCAGGCTGCGCGTACGGTCGCCAAAGTCCCACTCATAGAGCAGTTCTCGCTCACCGACTTGCGCAGGATCAAGACCAACAGAGAATGTCAGTTTTCCTTTGTTATTCTGTACTGCTATTGGCCCTGCATGTTGCTCTGATCCTGTCGTTTCACTCGAAATCGATACACCGAAGAGCACGGCAAGCGACACACTTGACTCAGGATCTCCACGATTATTGGAGACTGTGAGCGTAAGATCTCTCCCTACTCGTGGCAGCATGTAGAGAAAGAGGGGAGAACCAATTTTCTCGAACGATGTACCAGCTGTGTCGGCATCATTTTTAGGATTACCGTCTCCATTGCTATCGATAGTGCTATCGAGATCGAGAGAAAATTTCTCGATTCTTCCAAGCGATAAAGATGGATCGATCTTGAGGAGACCGCCTTCTTCAGGAAGGCCAGCACTTGTCGTATTTGCAGATCGATCTGTGCGGAGGAGTGCCTGTGGCTTCTCATCCTCATTTCGCTGTGGCAACGGTGGTGCTTGCCCTTCTGATACGACGAGCGTGAATGCTCGGTATTCATTGGTGCCCACAACCGGATCTTGAATGCTGACATCCAAAACATATGTTCCAGGTTCCGCGAGTCGAGTTTGAAAGAAGCGAGTTCTGGCAGCGCTCTGAAACGTACGGTCTTTTGTGAGAATCCAGTTAAATTGTGCATGAGGGGATGCAGTATCAGTTGTAATTTCAAGCACTTCTCCAACCGTGAGGCGAATGACTGGCGATTCTGTTTGTGCATCAACAGAGGCAGAGATGCTTGCAAGGAGCATCGCGATGCCGAATGCCAAAGCCGAGAGACGGTAGCGGTGTGTAATCATCAGAAAATTGAGCTTACAAGCACAACAATAGCGCGGGAAAAGAGGATCACAATGATCCCGATAATAACGTACTGAATAATCTTTTTTGCTTTATCTTTCTGGCCTTCATCACCGTTGCTCACGATGAGGTAGATACCAGCGATGATGATTGCGAGTACTGCAAGAAGAAGTGCGATGTCTAAGATAAATGCAATGATTGCCAAGATAATATCTCGAATGTTTGTAGCACTGGAGATGCCTCCGATTCCAGTGAGTAGTCCAAGACCTTCCTGTAGTCCACCGCCGCTATAGACTTGGGCAAATGCGACCGATGGAAGACTGGCGATGCCGACTGTGGCTGCCCGCAAAATCGTTTTCAGCTTGCCAAGAGAGTCGTAGAAAGTCATCTCACTATGATACCATATCTACGAACTTTTTTCCATCCTTTGTTTGTGTATAAAGAAGCCTTTCAGCACCGTTTACACAGTCTTCAGAGGCTTCTACAGAAAAAGCGCCTTCGTGCGCACCTCATCACAAATCTTTCTAATATTCGCTACCTCACTGGTCTTCAGATTTCTGCCGGAGCAATTCTTGTGGAACGAACACAGGCGACGCTCTTTCTTGATGGTCGGTACTATAATGAGGGAAAAGAACTCTCGTGGATGAACGTTGGTGACGCGAAAGATTTTCCACGTATTCTGAAGACAGTGCGTACCGTTGGGTTTGAAGAAAAAAGCATAACAGTCCATCGGCTTTCGCGATGGAAGGCACAGTTTAAGAATACAAAATTTGTTCAAACAAAAGATTTTGTAGAAGGGCTCCGTCAACAAAAAGATTCTGCTGAACTCCAAAGTATTAAGACTGCCTGTTCGATGACAAAAAAAATTCTACGAACGATTCCATCATTCCTCGTTATTGGGAAAACTGAACGAGAAATTTCGTGGAGTATTGAGTCGCTTGCACGGAAACTTGGTGCAGAGTCTATGGCTTTCGAGACAATTGTTGGTTTTGGAGAGAACTCGAGTCGTCCGCATCATCATCCAACACATCGAAAACTACGAAAAAGTGACATTGTACAAATCGATCTCGGACTGAAAGTGAATGGATATTGCAGTGATATGAGTCGAGTGTTCTTTCTTGCTCCAAAAACATCAGCGCAGAGAAAGGCATATTCTGCTCTTCTCAAAGCTAAAAAGACTGCGGAGAAGCTAGTAAAAAAAGGAGTAGATGTTCGCGCTCTCGACCTCGCTGCACGAGCAGTACTCAAGCAGTATGGATACACACATGAATTTTCTCACTCACTTGGTCATGGCCTAGGACTGGATATTCACGAAGCACCTGCAGTTTCAGCGAAAGCACAAAAACATCTATTGAAGAAAGGCGAAGTGATTACGGTCGAACCAGGATTATATTTTCCCGGAGAGTGGGGGATGAGGGTGGAGGATACGATCGTGGTCGAGTAGATGACTGGTTGAAAGTATTGAGTTACAAGTTGAAAGTTGCAGGATGCATGACTGTGTAAAATTCTTGCAACTTGTAACCTGCAACCTTCAAACTTTTTCTGCTATCCTTTCCGCATGCCTCGTTCCAAAATCGCTGTTCTCTACGTCGGAGGTTCCATCGGAATGATTCGTAATCGTCGTTCAGGTCGCATCGAGCAACTGGAATCTCTCTCGCATATTCATCGTTTCATCCCAGAAGCGCAACGCGATGTCTCACTTGATTTTCATACAATTTCGAATGTGGGTTCATCCGAAATCACACCACAACATTGGATCGAAATTACTGAAAAAATTAAAGAGCTGTACGCGAAGTTTGATGGTTTCGTAGTCATTCACGGAACGAATACGATGGCGTACACCGCATCAGCGCTGTCCTTTGCGCTGCAGAATCTTAGTAAGCCAATTGTACTCACGGGTTCTATTATGCCGATCGATGAATTGGGGAGTGACGCACGTATGAACTTGGCGTATGCACTGCAGACAGCACAGCTCGATCTTGCAGAAGTCTGTGTGGTGCTTGGGCCTCGGGTGCTTCGCGGCTCGCGAGTGAAGAAAGCAGATCAGTCGATCCTCAAAACGTTTACATCGCCTCGCTATCCACCACTTGCGGAATTCGATGCTGCGGTTGACTTGCATCACTGGCGCACAGTGAAGCGAAAGAGGAATCTTGTCGTGAAAGCGAATTTCAACCCGAATGTTCTTTCGATTACGCTGCACCCTGGCATGCCCATGCACTATTTCGATCTTGTCTTGGCAGCCAAACCCGATGGCATTGTGCTTCGCGCATACGGACAGGGGATGCTCCCAGAGAGTCTCTTTCCGTGGCTTAGGCAAGCGACGAAGCAAAATATTCCAGTTGTTATTGTTTCGCAGCTCCTCAAGGGAACGATTGATCTTCATCTGTACCGCAAACAGCTTGCACTAGAACAGATGGGAATTATTTCTGGTATGGATATGACATACGAATGTGCAGTGACGAAGTTGATGTGGGTTCTCGCACAAACAAAAAATATGCGCAGAGTTCGAGAGCTAATGGAGAAAAGTTTAGTAGGGGAGCTGACGCATGTGTAGAGAGCTTTCTTGGTGCCGAGGGTGGGAATTGAACCCACACACCCTTTTCAGAGTCAGGGATTTTAAGTCCCTTGCGTCTACCATTCCGCCACCTCGGCACGGAAGTCAGTATAACCGATATTGGCGTCAAAAACGTCTCTATTCACAAAATAGACAAAATATGGTATAATATTCACGGTCACATACACAGAAACACACCATGTTTGGATTTTCTTCCGTACCACAGTCACAGCATCGGCTTGGTATCATTCTCGCTGTTGGCGCGCTCGTGTGGTCTGGAACGTATAGTTCTCTCGCAAAAGGACTGACACCATTTCTTTCGCCAGTCACATTGCTACTGCTCAGCGAAGCGTTGACTGCACTCTTTATCATCGCAACATTTGGAGCAGTACCACTCCTTCGCGCACTCTCGAAGATGAGTGCGAAACTAATTTGGATTGCCATTCTCATCGGAGTGCTGAATTCTGCGATCGCACCCTTTCTCTGGTTTTCTGGTCTGGCACTCACAACTGCTACCAATGCGTCACTCCTTTCATCCATCGAAGTGATTTGGGCGATTACACTCGGTGTTCTTATTTTGCATGAGCGAATTAGCACGATGCAGATTTTGGGAATGATGGTTGTTCTCGTTGGTATTGGGACGATTAACTACGGTGCAATTGGAGAAGTCGCGAAGATTCACACAGGGGATTTACTCGTCGTTATGGGTGCCATCGCTTCTGGGACTGGTGCTGTGATTTTTAAAAAATATCTTTCGCATATCATGCCAGAGATTGCGATTCTTCTTCGTAATCTCACAGGAATAGTCGTCGTTGGATTTTTCGGAACACTCTTTGCAGTTCCGCTTATTGAAGAGGTCTCCAAGTTTCCACTCGAAAAAGTTCTTCTCCTTCTTTCGTTTGCATTCTTCTCTCGTTACCTCACTCTGACATTTTTCTACGAAGCTCTTGATCGATTACCTGGTACGACGTTCTCACTCATTCAGATCGGAAGCCCGCTCGCAGGTGTTGTCTTTGCGTGGCTTATCCTTGGTGAGCAGATTCAGTCGTATCACGTCCTTGGAGGGATATTTATTGTACTTGGACTGCTTATCGAACAAGTATCATCACAAACACTTCTTTCACTCCGTTCACGCAGATTCCTGCCGAGACTTTTTATGCGAGAACGATCAGTAACACCAGTGAGCTCGCTCCCGATTCTTCCAAAACACGTATAAAAATCTAGCACCTATCACCGACGATCAATTCTCTAGATCGGAAGTGCTGAAAGCCCCGTAAAGAGTGAAGCATTTTCGTTTGCTGCAATTTTTTGTCCAACTGCGAGTGGATGCCCTGTTACAGGATCGATCTCTTCTGCTTGCACAATAAGTCGACGAAGTGTGGTTCCAACAGGTGTGCATGTCATGAGTGTTGATAGACGCTTGTTTGTTGGCTGATCGAGAACTGAAACATCAGTTGGTTTCACCTCATACTTTTTTACAATTCGATAGGTGTGCTTATCACCATTCGAATAGAGGAAGTACGTGTCGCCAATATCGAGTTCATGGAGTAAAGCGAACACTTCTTTGTACGCTCCTTTCGCCCATGAGTAATACGAGCTATGCCCTGTGAAGAACACGTTCCCAGCCTGTCCAGGTTTCGCAGAACCTGGGTAGTGAACAACGCCGTCTTGTAAAGCGGTTTGAATGTCTTCCTCAAACTCTTTCCACTTGCCAGCAAGAAGAGACTTTTTACTTGGCTGAACAATCGGGACGATCTTTCCAATCTTTGGAATTACGAGTACATCAGTTGCTGGTCCAACTTCTGGTAAATATTGCAGGATATTCATCGCTCCAAATTCGCGTGACTGAGACGGAATCATTCCCTCGATCGATGAGTGATTTTTGTCGAGACCCTGTAACGCTTCAGAAGTTTCGGTATCGACATTGAGTGCTAGCTGCGCCCTCGCAATTTCCCAGAAACTATTTGCATTCATGCCAACGAAGAGGACTACAAATATCCCAGCAAACGTTCCACCAAAGCGAAGCGTATCGATGAAAAAGAGTTGTGCTTTGGTCCGTGTTTTCTGCTTTCGTTTTCCACGTAGCGTCACCGGCATTGAAGCCACGTTCCATGCTTTTTGCATCATCGCTTTACTGTTCTTTGGAAGTGAGAGCATTGCATTGTTGATCTCAGAAAATAGTTTGCCAGTAGAGCGAACAGTTGCATCTACTTGCGACGCAATTTCACTCGTAGATTTTTTCGGTGGTTCTGCGCGCACAGATTTAGTATTTTTGGATGGAATGTGACTGATTGTTTGAGAATGTACAGCTGGTCGCTCTTCTTGTACCGCCCACTGCACAGCGCTCCTAGAGAGCCGAGTCATCGTTTGAACATCAGCACTCTTGGTTTCGATCACTTCCTCTGTGAGGATCACGATATCGCCGTTTTTGTCGTACCTGGAGTTTGGCATAGGAAAGTCATTTATTATAGCATAGATGGACAGATTTTACGATTGCTGAACTAGAAGTAGGTAGTAGTTAGTAAGTAGTAGTTAGTAACGAGAGCTAGGATCTTCTAGGGTCTGACTCCCCACTACCTACTACCTATTTTTGCCTTCTTTTAGAAGCCTGCGATCACCCCTCCTCCCACTACTTCTTCTCCTCGATAGAGAACGATTGACTGTCCAGGAGATTGTGGCGAAGTAGGTGAATCGAACGTGAAGGTGATCTTCTCTGCTTCTTGGTGCAACACGCCAGTGAGTTTTGTCATGAGCGACCTCGATCGATACGAAAATGGGACCGAGACATTCTCTTCGGGCTTCCAGGAAATGTAGTGCATATCAGCGAGAGTGACAGCAGTATGTTTTGTCGATTCTTTTTCATCGACGATGAGCTGATTCTTTTCAATATCTTTTCTGATCACTTCGAGTGGAATCTTTAATCCTCCAATACCAAGACCGCGTCGCTGCCCGTAGGTATAGAGAGGCAGACCCTTATGCGTGCCAACGACCGTGCCATCTTTTCGCACGATGTCTCCAGGATGAATGGATGTTTTCAAATGACGAGAGAGAAAAGCTTCTGGGGTTTTTTCTGGGAAGAAACACAGATCCTGACTTTCTCGATACGAAGAGGGGAGTGGCACACCGAAGTGTTCTGCAAGTGCGTAGACTTCGGATTTTTTCATCGCGCCAAGTGGAAAGAGTACCTTGGAAAGCGCATCTTGCGAGAGCCCATACAAGTAGTAGCTCTGATCTTTGTGACTATCGATCGCTTCAAGAAGAATCGATCGATTTGATCCATCTGGCATTCGTTCACTCGCGGTTCGGGCGTAGTGACCAGTTGCAAGTTTTTCGCACCCTAGCTCCTCTGCTAGTTTCAGGAGTTTGCCGAATTTAATCGTTCTATTGCATCCAATGCATGGGTTTGGTGTAAGACCTTTTGTGTGTGCTTCCAAATACGGATCAACGACTGATTCCTTAAACTCTTGCTCCAGATCGATGATCTGAAGCGGGATCGAAAGTTCCTTGGCGACGGCATTTGCCCTTGCGATATTCTGTGTAGTGCAGCATTTGCTCGGGAGGATCTGCGCGATCGCAGGAGCTAGAGGGTCCGTCCAAAGCGTAAAGCGCACACCAAGGACCTCGTGACCCTGTTTAGTGAGCATATGCGCTACAACTGAAGAGTCGACACCGCCGGACATAGCAAGAAGAATTTTCACAGGAAAGCAGAGTATACCTTATTGTATCTCGTATTCACTGCTACACTATCATCCTATGAAACCTTCAACACTCTCACAATTTGTCGCGCACGCACGCGAAAAAGGTATGGACTACCAGACCATTCGCATGCTCCTCCTCTCCGCAGGATGGAAAGAAAAAGAAGTCGTGGAAGCACTCGCTTCAGAGTCTCTCACGATGCCGGTTCCAATTCCGATGGATGCCGGCTCTGCGCGTGATGCATTTTTGCACCTTCTCGCATTTGCAACGCTCTACACGACGGTCATCAGCTTGATTATTCTCGCATTTCAGTACATTCAAAAACTCTTTCCTGATGCTTCCGAATCGCTCTATAACTACGATGGATCATCCTCCACTATTCGTTGGTCCATGGCGTCGATTTTGGTTGCGTTCCCGATCTTTCTGTATGTGTCTCGTATTCTCTTTAAAGAATGCGCACTGCATCATGAGAAGTTGGCTTCGGGTGTACGTCGCTGGCTAACATACTTAACACTGTTTGTAACAGCCATGACGATGATCGGCGATGTCATCACACTCTTCTTCTTCCTTTTGGACGGAGAGATGACAACACGCTTTATCCTGAAAGTTATTGCAGTCTTTCTGCTCACAGGTCTGCCATTCTGGTACTACTTCCAGACTCTCAAGATGGCACCAGAGGTCTATGGAAGAAGCCCGATGCACGCACAGTTTCGTTGGATCGCTATTGCGGTCGTGCTTTCATCTTTTGTTTCAGGATTCTTTATCGTAGGTAGTCCATCAACAGGTCGAAATCAGCGATTCGATGATCGTCGAGTTGAAGATCTGAGATCGATCAATAATGCAGTGTACGAAGCGGTGTACAGTACTGACAGATGGTCGCCAAATGCTGTCAAACAGAATGCTATTCCTGCAACGCTCGATGATGTTGCGAAGACTGCGATTTACACACCGATCTCTACAGTTGATCCTGAAACTGGAGAATCGTACGAGTATACCGTGACGCAAGACGCATTCGAACTTTGCGCCGTCTTCTCACTCGCGCGGACACAGACGTATGATATTTTCTGGGATCACGAAGCAGGTCGTCAGTGCTTTACGTTCGACATCGACGATACACGCACGAAGTAACGCACTTCTATGATTGAAAAAGTTCGTAATTCCGTCGGCGAGCTTCACCATCTTCGAATGAAGATGCAGGATCCTACTGTCTATGGAGACACGAAAGAAGTCACCAAACTTGCGAGACGCATCAAAGTTCTGGAGCCGCTGGAAGCGATTTTGAGTCAGTACGAAGCCTGTCAGCAAGCGATCAGTGATGAAGCTGCATTCGAGGGTGACGCAGAGCTCAAGGCTCTTGCAACTGAGGAAGCTGTGGCGGCTCGTGCAAAACTTCCTGAACTAGAGAATGAAATGAAGCGGCTCTTGATTCCTAGAAACCCCGATGATGAAAAAAGCGTCATCGTGGAAGTGCGTGCAGGAGCTGGAGGTGAAGAAGCGGCACTGTTCGCCGCTGAGCAACTCAAAATGTATCTGCGCTACGCAGAGTCGCGTGGCTGGAAGGTGGAACTCCTGGATACCTCTGGTGCAGATGCTGGTGGCCTCAAAGAAGCATCGGCACGCATCGAAGGCGATGGTGTGTATGGAGAACTGAAGTTCGAGTCTGGTGTGCATCGTGTACAGCGCATTCCAGAAACAGAAGCCAAAGGCCGTGTGCATACTTCTACAACCACTGTTGCCATCTTGCCTGAGGCGGAAGAAGTGGATATCGAAGTGAAACCGTCGGATTTGCGTATCGATACGTATCGTTCGGGCGGAGCTGGTGGTCAGCATGTGAATAAAACTGATAGCGCCGTACGTATCACGCATATTCCGTCTGGTGTTGTCGTCGCGTGTCAGTCTGAGAGATCGCAACTTAAAAACCGTGCACTTGCGATGAGTGTGCTGCGCTCACGTCTCTATCAAGCTGAACAGGAGAGACAAGCGAAAGAGCGTGGAGATTTGCGTTCTGGACAAGTGGGCACAGGAGACCGATCGGAAAAAATCCGTACGTATAACTTTCCACAAGATCGTATTACAGATCACAGGGTCAATCAAAACTTTTCCAATCTCCCAGGCATTATGGAAGGTGATCTAGGTGACATTGTCACTGCGATGAGGATGTGGGAAGAGGAAGAGCTGCTAAAGCAGGTGTAAATAATCTGCAGTCGGGACGTCGCGTCCCGATCTGCGGGGAATTGAATACAATGAATGATATTTTCCTCACTCTGACTGCAATGCTTGTGCGGATTCTATGCGTTTCTGAATCACGTCTTTCGTTCCAATATCTTTCCTGTACCGCACAGGCCCTTCTATCTTCTTCGCAAATTCTTCGGCTGCTTGTTCTGCCTCCTCGATTGAATCTCCAATGCCGACGATGCCAAGCGAGCGTGAGCCACCGAGAAGAATAGCGCCTTCATCATCCAGCGTGACATCACCGTAGTAGAGTCGAATGTTTGCAGGAACATCCAGCGGTACGGTCATCTTCATTCCTTTTTCATTTTTTGCTTCTGGGTAACTCTTTGGTGTGATGTACTTGCAGACCGTTGATTTCTTCTCGAATGTCACCATGTCTTTGGTGAGCGTTCCATCGATCATTGCTTGGCAGAGCTGTACGAAGTCTGAGGAGAGGAGTGGCAGGACGTTCAAAGCTTCAGGATCACCAAAACGTGCATTGTACTCGATGACTTTCACGCCTGTTTTTGTGACGATGAATCCACCGTACAGAATGCCGATGTAGGGCTCTCCACATTCTTTTTCTAGTGCTGCAGCGATTTGTCTGTTGATCGCACTTGCGTCTTTCAAGTCTGTTTCACTCAAAAACGGCAACGAATGATCTGCATCTGAGTATGTTCCCATGCCTCCAGTATTTGGCCCTTTGTCTCCATCGTATGCACGTTTGTGGTCTTGAACCGCTGGCATATCGACGACTGTTGTCCCTGAGACAAAAGAAAGGAGACTAAACTCTACACCGATGAGCTTCTCTTCGATCACTGCAAAACCACATTCATCGATACATTCCCTAGCATACGCAACACCTTTAGCAACTGTTTCTAAATGATCGCCACTGACCTTCACGCCTTTTCCTCCACGGAGTGCGTCGTACTTCACGACATAGTTTCCTTGAAGATCATTCTCGATATACGCTTTGATTGCTTGATCAGCCGCATCGTTTCCGAATGATCGAAAGAGGGGACTCGTATCGATCGCATGTTTCTTCATCAACGCTCGTGTGAAACCTTTGCTGGACTCGATACGAGCAAGTAACTTCTTGGGTCCGATACTTTTGATGCCGATCGCTAGAAGTTCATCCGCAAGACCCGCTCCAATTGGGTCATCCGGTGCGATGAAGGAAAAATCTGGTTTTGTGGCTTCAGCTAGGGCTCGAATCGAATCAAAATTCATGATATCGAGAACATGTACTTCTCTGCAGATCTGTACAAGGCCAGGACTTTTTACGGTCGATGCTGCGATGATCTCTGGTTTGGAAGGGCTACGGACAAGAGCATCAGCAATCGCCTCACCGCGCGCAGAGTTTGTGATGAGGAGGATCTTCATGGACGTAGAGTAGCAGAAGAGACCGATTGAGTAGAGACGCCCCACTGTGGCGTCTCTACAGAACGCATACAATCTCTCGTAGCGGAGAATCATGACTCTCCGCTACGGTTTGTTTGTTCGATCGACTACGCGGAGGAAACGATCATCCACTACGTGGAAGCAGAAGCTATGGAGGCGATAGGAGTACAAAAGTATGTAGAAAGTGCGCGAAGGGATGGGTCCTTGCGGGCACTATCGCTGGAGCGCCACCTCTAAGGGAAAGGATGGTCCACAGAAGGAAAACCGTTCCTGTCGGCCATAGCTTTGGCGGCGGCTGAAGGTTTTTCTTCCGTGATGGTGCTTACACCAACGACATCATCTTGTACTGCTCGGGGTTACTTTCTTCCTCTTCACTTTTCTTGTGGCTATCACGTGTCTCGTTCCGTCCACAGCCCATTTTTCGTAGCAGTGCAGGAGTGACTTCGGGTGTTGGATACTTTCCTGTGAAACATCCATCGGAGAATCGCTTGATGTTTTTGTTTCCGACGCGCACAGCTTTGTGCATGTCGTCGACTGTGTTGTAGAAGAGTCCATCCGCACCGATAATTTTCTGTATTTCTTTGATGCTGTGATTTGTGGCCACAAGCTCGGTAGACGTCGGCAAGTCGATCCCGTATGGATCTGGCCCGATGATCGGAGGCGCAGCCGATGCGAAGTATACTTTTTTGGCACCTGCTTTCCTCGCCATTTCTACAATTTTCTTACTCGTGTTTCCACGGACAATAGAGTCATCGACGAGAAGTACGTTGTTGCCTCGGAATTCGAGATCAATCGGATGAAGTTTAAAGTTCAGGCTTCGCTTGCGTACCTCTTGCCCCGGCATGATGAATGTACGACCGATGTATCGGTTCTTTACAAAGCCTTCGCGGTAACGCACTTTCAGCTTATCAGCGAGACCTGCAGCAGCAGGACGGCCAGTATCTGGAATCGGGATCACTGAATCGATCTTGATCCCTGCCTTCTGGATCTGCTTTGCGAGTGCCTCACCCATGCGGACGCGTGCTTTGTAGACGTTGACGCCATCGATAGTGGAATCTGGTGCGGCCAGATACACCCACTCGAAGATGCAGGGATTGAGTACACCTTTTCGCACCTGTCTGGAATGCAGTCGATTATGCTCGTCGATAAAGACAACTTCACCAGGTTTAATATCGCGCATGAATTCGTAATCCAGTGCCTTGAAGACTGTATTTTCTGATGCAACCATGTACTCGTACTTCATGCCAATGCGTCGTCGGCCAAGCTGCAACGGACGAATGCCATACGGATCGCGAAATGCCACAATACCGTGGCCACCAATCAGCGACACTGCAGAATACGCACCTTTGCAGCGCTTGAAGACTGTCTTCATGGCACGGAAGATGTGCTCTGGTGTTAGACGTTCTGGTCGTTGCTTACGAAGCGCGACGGAGAAAACATTGAGGAGTACCTCGGAGTCTGATGTGGTATTTAAGTGCCTGAAGTCATGTTTTTTAATTTCTTTTGCGAGTTCTGCAGAGTTTGTTAGGTTGCCATTGTGTGCGAGTGCCATGCCGAATGGAGAGTTGACGAAGAAGGGCTGTGCCTCGAACTCGCTGCTGCACCCTGCAGTTGGGTAGCGTACATGCCCGATGCCCATGGGCCCCTTGAGTCTCTGGAGTGAACTACTATGAAACACTTCGCTGACCATGCCTGTCGATTTCTTCAGATGAAATTGATTGTCGTACGTTACGATGCCCGCTGCATCCTGCCCTCGATGCTGGAGCACGATGAGCCCGTCATATAGATCTTGGATGACATCGGAGAAGCCGGAGGCTGCAATGATGCCGCACATCTAGAATTGGGGGAGGAAAACGGCAAAGCACGACTTTCGGGAGAAACCGAAAGCCGAAGAACAGTTGTAGTCCTCAACCATAGAGTCATTGTACAGAAGGTTTTTTTTGGAGCAAGGAGATGGGCGTTTAGCATCTTGGTTAATGAATTTACATATATTTACCCTATACATTCCCCCAAAAATCGCTAGACTAAGCCGACTTCGAATCATGGAATTTCGCACTATTGCCATTATCGCGCACATCGACCACGGCAAAACAACGCTCGTGGACCAAATCCTAAAACAAGGAGGTGCCTTCAAAGCACACGAAGCCATCGATGAACGTGTGATGGATAGTAACGATCAGGAAAAAGAACGTGGGATTACCATCTACGCCAAGAACTGTTCCATTCTCTACAAAAATACGAAGATCAATATTGTCGATACCCCCGGTCATGCAGATTTCGGATCTGAAGTCGAACGCGTACTCCGCATGTGTGACTGTGTGTGTTTACTTGTCGATGCATTCGATGGACCGATGCCACAGACACGTTTCGTGCTGAAGAAGTCTCTGGAGATTGGCATCAAGCCGATTGTGATTCTGAATAAAATCGATAGACCAGGAAGTGACCCAGAATCGGCACTGAGCAAAGTGTTTGATCTGTTCATTCAGCTTGGTGCAACCGATGAGCAACTTGATTTTCCGTATGTGTACGCCATTGGTCGAGACGGTATCGCGAAAACCAAGATGACTGATGAATCCAAAGATCTTTCGCCACTCTTCGATCTGATCCTAAAGCACGTGCCACCCGCAGAAAACGATGCGACGAAGCCACTACGCATGCAGCCCGTGAACCTTGCATACGACCCATTCTCTGGCCGAACAGCTGTTGGTCGTATTACTGATGGAACGGTGAAGCAGAACCAGCAAGTTACAATCTTAAAACCTGATGGTGCAACGGTAAGTGGACGCATTACGAAGATCCAGACGTATCTTGGTCTTTCACTCACTGATCAGAAGGAAGCAGTCGCAGGAGATGTCGTGCTGCTTTCTGGTCTACCAACAGTGTACGTAGGAGATACGATTGCAGAGACGCCAGATGAGGAGCGATTGCCACTTATCTCTATCGATCCTCCGACGGTGTCCATGAACTTCATCGTCAATGATTCACCTTTCGCAGGAAAGGAAGGCAAGCTTGTGACGACTCGTCACATCAGAGAGCGACTAGAGAAAGAGCTGGAAACAAACGTAGGACTGAAGATCGAATTTGGTGAACGTACAGACGCATTCCACGTTTCAGGTCGTGGAGAAATGCACCTTGGTGTGCTGATCGAAACTATGCGACGCGAGGGCTTCGAACTCGCAGTCTCGCGTCCAGAAGTCATTACGCATCAGGAAGGCGCACTCGTCATGGAGCCGATCGAAATGGCGTACATCGATGTGCCAGAAGAGCAAGTGGGAACCGTGATCGAAAAACTCGGACGCCGCAAAGGCATCATGCAGAATATGGAGACGAAGAATAAAGTGACGAGGCTCACCTACGAAATCCCAACGCGCGGACTCCTTGGCTTCCGTAACGAATTCATCATCGATACACGCGGCAATGGTATTCTGACACACTCGTTCCTGAAGTTCTCGCAGTGGGTAGGGGAGATGCCTGGTCGTACCTCTGGTTCCATCATTTCAGGTGTCACAGGTACATCCGTTGCGTATGCCATCTGGCAGTTGCAGGATCGTGGAGCATTCTTCATTCCTTCTGGGATTCCAGTCTACGAAGGCATGATCATCGGAGAGTCGCCAAACGGACAGGATATGGAAGTAAACATCAGCAAAGAGAAGAAGCTGAGTAACGTCCGCGCATCGGGTACTGATGAAGCCATCCGCCTTACGCCACCACGTCTTATGGAGCTCGATATGGCGCTTGAGTACATTCAGGATGATGAGCTCGTTGAAGTCACCCCTGTGAGTATCAGGCTCCGGAAAAAGCTCCTCAAAGAAGTGGATAGGAAGAGGATGAAGAAAAAGTAGAGTGAGAAAAAATTCTACCATTCATGCTGTACGAAATCGTATTCGCATTGTCAGGATGTAGTTTTTTATGAGTCATAGTCTGGTGCTTCTTCCTCAGGTTCTTTCTCTGGCACCGGTGGCAACCCCTCGTCGATAAATGTAGAAAGCTCACGCAATTCATCGGGACCAACCAGAACGAGCATCCACGTTATTGTTCCACTCTCATCTTCGTGTTTCCAGAGACTTGCGCATGCTCCAGCACACGTATCTGGCTGATCCTTCAGTCGCACGGGTGCGCCATAGAGACCGACGAAATCGTGAGATGATGTTGCTACTTCGTTTGCTAACTTCAGCATCATCAATGTATATGCCTTGGTCACTTTTCCTTCTTCGACTCTTTCTACGATCATAGGAAATACTTTTCCACGCACAGAAACTATGTTTGATCCGACACCATCGATCTCACATTCTTGCCCGATGATCTCTTGGTTTGTACTTGGATGAATTGGCAAGGGCTTCAGTGGATACGGATCGTTTGGACAGCGGTCCACATGCTCTCCTTTGATCCCAGCTACATGTAAACCGAGTAGCATGGCTTTTGATTCCATTATTTCAGAAGAAGGTGCAATCACAGATGTGATTGATACGACATGATTCTTTCCTAGCGCTGATTGAAGAATGAATCCACCGGCCCCTCCTCGTTGTAGAGATTTCGGAATGTCCTTGTCTGGATCAGCACTAGTACGAGCATTCTTTTTTTCGTTGATGATTGCTTGCAGAAATCCTTCCTCGTCCAAGTGATGAATGGTCTCAGCGAGTAGTTGTCCATCGGGCTTAGAAAAGATTTGCATTGTGGAACTATTTTCAGGAGGGTGCTCCAAGGTTTCCATGACTCCATTCGGCACAGAATGAAAATCTTCCTGAGTAAAGGCAGAACGAAATTCGATCTCCTTCTGTTTCGGTGCTTTTTGTTCTTCTTGTTGCAAAAGTGGAGGGCTGCTCAGCACCTCTGGTGAATAGTTCAGTAAATTCTTTATGTCCGTTCTGAAGGGAGTGCGATCGAGATCCGTTGCAGGATGCTCAGTTGGCATCGTAGAGGTAAGCACAATGACACCCGTAGCTATTTGACTCAAAAGTGAAGGACACTTCATAGCGCTAGATGCTATGCCAGAGAGAACTGATCGGCAAGCAGTTTATTTTTATCGATGACTATAACGCTTCCAGCTGCCTCTTTTTCGCAGTGACGCAATTTCGGATCAAGCTCGCTACAGTCATCGGACCAACACCACCCGGAACAGGCGTGATGGCAGATGCCACTTCGCTGACTGCATCGAAATCAACGTCACCAGCCAGCTTGCCATCGACTCTATTGACGCCGATATCGATGACGACAGCACGTGGTTTTACCATGTCATTAGTCACGAGCTTCGCTTTACCGACTGCGGAGAAGAGGAGGTCAGCATTTTTTGTGTAGGATGCGATATCTTTCGTTTGGCTATGACAGACACTCACAGTTGCACCACGATTGAGGAGCATGACTGCCAGTGGCTTCCCGACGATGTTGCTCCGACCAAGAACGACTGCATTTTTCCCAGCGATCTCGATCTTATAGTACTTGAGTAACTCGATGACACCAGCAGGTGTCGCAGGTGGCAGGTGCTCAAACTCTGGAGACAGAAACATTTTCCCGAGGTTATACGCACCAAAGCCATCGACATCTTTCATCGGATCAATCGCTTTGATGACATCGGGCACATGTGATTCTAAGTGCTTCGGAAGTGGCAGCTGCACGATGAATCCTGTGACGTCTGGATCTTTGTTCAATACATTCACTGTTGCCATCAGTTCTTCCAGCGTTGTTTTTTCAGGTAAGTGCTTGTGCTCACTACGCATACCTACCGCTGCACAGCTTTCGATCTTCTTCTTGATGTAACTGGCACTTGCTGGGTCTTCTCCTACTTGGACGACGACCAGCTTCGGGTCCAGCTTTTTGATGTCTGCCTTCAGTGAATGAAGAAGTGCATCGGCTGCGGGTTTGCCAAGAAGGAGAGCGGCGGACATGGGGAGATGATACACCACCGAGTCGCACGAAGCATCGTGCTCTCATAAAAAATTTATTGAGAGCGGCATGCTTGCCGCGACTGCATGGTGTTACAAAATCGCATCATAAACCCTCTTCGCTGCATCTTCTATCTTTCCAGACGTATCCACCACCTTCACCTCAGGGTCATCTCCCATCTTTTCATACAAATCATAAATCTTTGTCTGGAATGCAGAATTTTCAAAGACATCCAGCTGCTTTCGCATGTTGATGCGCTCCAAACAAACAGAGAGGGGAGGCAGCGCCACGATCATGACATCGGGTTCTACGAATGGCGTATTGACCTGCAGCAGCCACTCGGGGTCCAGGCCGAGTGCCTCGCCATACACAAGAGTAGAGATCACATAGCGATCGGAAATGACAGTTTTTCCTGCAGCAAGTGCAGGGCGTATAACTTCTTCATTATGCGCTGCACGATCTGCACAGAAGAGAAGCTGAAGTGCAGATGGCGATGAAACACTCTCGGCCTGTAGTTGTTCTCGAATGAAAAGCCCGATAGGAGAGTTGGTCGGCTCTGCAGTCAGGAGTACATCGTGGCCTTCAGACTTTAGTTTTTCTGCAAGTAGGCGTGCATGTGTAGTAGTACCACTACCGTCTGGGCCTTCGAGGACGATGAATGTTCCAACTGATGACATGAGTGAATAGTGTCACGAATGACCACAAAACAGAATGCGTTCTCGAAAAATCTTGTTGCAGGATCGTCACTTTTTCATCGAATGCTACGAGGTGAAGCTATTTCGTGCGGCCAGTACTCTTTCCGCCGCTAGTCTTTCCTGAGAACGATGGAGCTGTGTTAGGTCCCCCGCAATGCCTAACCAGTGCACATTGTCCTGCAAGGATTTTGCAACCATGACTTCCGCTACATTCTGGCATTCTAGCGTTGCAAATAACATTATTTTCGAAGCCACCAACTGGAAGGCTTTCCAAGCCTGTCTGAACACATCCAGCATCACATTCATCTGGAAAACTCTTATAATCATTGTATCCAGCGCAGAAAGCATTTGCTGCATTCACAAGTTTATCCATAGCTTTTGATTCAAAATCTGAGCAGAAAACACTCCCAGGAACTACCCCGCCATTTACTCTTTTATCTTCACAGGTCATCTGAGAAGATTGAAAACTGGAAGAAAAACTAGTAGAAGAATTGAACGATGCTGCACTACTAAATTGACCAGAGCTAACCAATTGACCCGTCAGTACCGACGAATCAGCAGGAAGCTGGCTGACGACAAGGCCTGCGACTGCAAGCATGCTGACTCCGACGACAACTCCGAAATGATTTTTCATAAAAGAGAAGGAGGAAAAACACTATTTACACTAGCTTACGGTTTCTTTGAATGTGTTGTCAATGAGCGCCTCACCCCCAACTCGCTTACAGCGAGTCTTCCCCCTCTCCGCCGCGGCGGAGAGGGGGTTAGGGGATGAGGCGCACGATCATAAAAAATATGCCATAAAAATACATGATGGTGACTGAGGAAGATGTGAGAAATCCGGCGAATAAATTCGCCGGCTAACAAAACATCAGATCTTACTGATCAAATCATTCAGCGTACTTGTCAGACTTTTCACAGCACTCTTCAGGGGCATCTCTTTTAGTGAGTATGTCACCTGCGTGTTCTCGGGATCGGTCTGAAGTCCAAGGACGATGAAGCCTGGCATATCGATGGATTTGAGGAATGCTTCGCACTGCTTTTGGATTTCTTGGGTATTCATAACGAGTATGTGGTACGTAGTACGTTGTACGTAGTATACGGATATCGTGCATTTATACTACGTACGATATACCACATACTACGTACTAAAGTTTAAAATCCTCCCATCCCACCCATACCTCCTGGCATTTGCGCAGCGGCTGGCTCGTCTTTCTTCGGTGCTTCCACGATGCCGACTTCTACAGTCAGGAACATAGCAGCGACAGATGCCGCGTTCTGGAGAGCTGAGCGAGTGACTTTCTTTGGATCGATGACGCCAGACTTTACGAGGTCTTCTACTTGTTCTGTGACGACGTTGTAGCCCATCTGCTGATCTGCAGATTTCTTCACGAGATCGACGATGACAGAACCTTCGAGCCCTGCATTGGATGCAATGTTCTTGAGAGGATAGACAAGCGACATCTTCACGATATCGATACCGATTTGTTCGTCTTCATTGTTGCCTTTTAGTTTTTCGAGTGACTTCAGCGCGTGGATAAGTGCAGCACCTCCACCCGCTACGATGCCTTCTTCGGCAGCAGCGCGTGTTGCGGAAAGCGCATCTTCCACACGGTGTTGCAGCTCTTTCTGCTCGACTTCTGTTGCAGCACCGACTTTGATGACAGCAACACCACCGCTCAGCTTCGCCATGCGTTCCATCAGTTTTTCTCTATCGAAGTCTGACTTGGTGTTCTCGATAGCTGCTTTGATTTCATGTATTCGAGCTGTGATCTCTTTCTTATTTCCAGCACCATCGACGATCAAGGTAGTATCTTTCGTGACAACGATCTTGGCTGCTTGCCCTAAGTCTTCTACTTTCGCGTTTTCCAGTTTCAGGCCTACTTCCTCGCTGATCACGCGGCCGCCTGTGAGTGTCGCGATGTCTTTCAGCATTTCCTTGCGTCGGTCTCCAAATGCAGGTGCTTTCACAGCAACTGCAGAGAATGTTCCACGAAGTTTATTGACCACCAGTGTTGCGAGTGCCTCACCATCGATACTTTCTGCGATGATGACGATCTCTTTCTTACCAGTCTGTGCCAATGCTTCGAGGAGTGGCAGAATTTCCTGAATCGAACTGATCTTCTTATCGGTAATCAAAATGTGTGGGTTATGGAACACTGCTTCCATACGTGCGGAGTCTGTCACGAAGTAAGCTGAGATGTAACCAGAATCGAACTGCATTCCTTCTACGTACTCTTTCTCCATACCCATTGTTTGGCCAGCCTCTACGGTTACGACACCGTCTGAACCGACTTGGTCCATGACTTCCGCGATGATGTTTCCAACTCCTTCGTCTTGTGCGGAAATTGTTGCAACAGCTGCGTACTCTTCTTTGCTGGAGATATCTTTCTTCTGTTTCTCGAGATCCTTCACCACAGCTTCTACTGCTTTCATCATGCCGTTTTTCATAGAGATGGCATTGGCTCCTGCAGTCAGAAACTTCAGTCCTTCTGCAATCATGCCTTCTGCAAGTACCGTTGCAGTTGTGGTTCCGTCTCCTGCTGCGTCATTTGTCTTCGTTGCAGCTTCCTTTACGAGCTGTGCGCCCATATTCTCCCATGCATCTTCCAGCTCTATCTCTTTCGCGACAGACACACCGTCTTTTGTCACAGTTGGTCCACCGTAGCTTTTTGCGATAAGGGCATTCCGGCCATTTGGGCCCATGGTTGTGCGGACTGCATCGGCGAGCTTCTTCACACCTTTGAAGATTTTCTGGCGAGCGTCGTCACCGAAGGAGAGGAGTTTTGCTGACATAGTTTAGGAGGGAAAGAAGAGAAAAATGAGAGCGCGATGCTTCGCGCGAATCGGAGAGAAAGTTAGCAAGTAGTATTATTTTACTATCCCGAGCACAGAATCAAGATGCAAGATTTTAACTTCCATCTCTGTACCGGACTTGGTTTTCAGCTTCACATCATCACCAGCGTATTTGCCGAAGAGGACGATATCGCCAACTTTGAGGAATTCCGATGGATTGACGGAGTCTTTGCCGATACCACCTTTTCCGACTGCGAGCACACGACCTTCTTGTGGCTTCTCTTTACTTGCAGTATCTGGGATAACGATGCCAGAAGCAGACACCTGTTCTTTCTCTAGTGGCTGGACGACAACACGGTCTCCGATCGGCTGAATGGTGACTGCGAGTTCCTGTGAATCTTTTGCTGACATAACGAAGGGAATGGAAAATGGTAAATTGAAATTCCAGATTTAGCAGTCGCGAGTCTAGAGTGCTAATGCGTGTTCGTCAAGAGAGCCAACGTCTCCATTCGCTTTGGTTCTACGATTCTGATGTAGTGAGTTGAGGTTTCTTGTACAAATTCAGGTACCTCAAGTGCTGCCAATTTTTCTTTCTGATTAATAAAAAACAGCGCAGCGCGCTTTGGGTCGAGCAAGGAACGTTGTCGCAGATTTTCTTCTGCGATTGATAGAACTTCGGGTCCAAGCTCTGGAAACTTTGCTAATGCCTTTGCGACAGTTCGCATTCCGCTTGCGACAGTAGCAGAGCATTTTTGGTCGAGCGAAGCCATAAATGCACCATCGATTCTTCCTTGTACATTCCAGCATTGTGCAAGAAGAGCAAATCCATCTGCCGTTTCGCATTCATCGATACAGCGATGCACACTGGCTCGTATGGTGCCTCGTGCCTCTTCAATTGTCTCAACAGCACATAAACACTCTTGAGTGTGGAAGTTGCTAGTTTTACGATTTTCATGCCCTGACAGTGTAATTGTTCCAAGTGCTGCTCCTAATCCAAGTAAAAAATCTCGACGGGAAATTTTTGGAGAATCAGCAGTCGCAGAACGATGCATAGACGAAGTGTAGTTTGTTTTATGAAGCGCACAAGAAAATTGATGTGTCGCAGGAAGGATTGTTATCAGCCGGAGAAAATACTACATACGACTACTGAAGTTTAGAGGTCGTCGCCTTCAGCGAGTGGAGATGTGAGGGTGACGGTTACATCCTTGTGCATGCAAAGTGGATACGAATCGGACATTTCTTTGCACCTAAATGCTCCTTTACCGATGAGAACAAAGAATGGCTTGTCATCAGTCAGCGCGCTCTGCGCGCTGACTGATGGTGCCGAGGAGAGGACTTGAACCTCCACGGGATTGCTCCCACACGCTTCTGAAGCGTGCGCGTCTGCCATTTCGCCACCCCGGCACGGGCGTAGTATAACGACAACCAACCGAGATCGATAACAAAAATGTGAGAAGCCCAAACTTGCTTTGGGCTGAACACCTCAATGAAGGGAAAGAGAGTCCACGAGAGAAAACCGTCAAGGTTTTCTTTCGCGAAAGATTTCGCCACCCCGGCACGGGCGTAGTATAACGACAACTACCCTAGATCGATAACAAAAATGTATGAACCTCAGACTTGTTCTCAGGTATCCTTCACACCGATGAAGCAGCTCTTATTCTCTCGATTGGCTCCAGCAGCACTTCTCGTGCTCGTTGCATTTTTTGTACTCTGGAAAGGCGGAAAGTCCGTTGATGCGACGTGGATTCTTGCACTCTTCGCAGGTGCAATTGGGTGCCATCTCGCTTTCGATCGCAATCAATCGAAAGTAATGCCACTTTCTGTGTGGTGGTCTGCAATACTCTTCACACTTTTTACTATCGTCAGCTTTCTTCTTTCCACAACGAAGAATTACGGTCTCGATGAAGTATTGCACACAGTTTCATTTCTTATCATTTTTACCTGGACACATCAGAACGCGAGCGATGCATTCAAAATAGTATTTGGAAAAGTACTAGCCGTGGCGACACTGCTGGCATCAGGCTTTGGAGTACTCCTGTATCTTCTGCAGCCAGTGACCAGATTTGTCGGATCATTTTTTGACTACCGTTTTCATACGGACTATTGGCCCAATGCGTGGGCCGAATATTTACTGCTTGCGTGGCCACTTCTACTGTGGACGCTGCTAAGAAAAGAGCAATCGAAATGGCGTCATGCACAACTTGTCCTGATTATGGGATTTGTCGGTGCCGTAGCGCTACTGACGTATTCGCGTGGTGCCCTTCTTACTTTTGCTACACAGATTGTCATTCTTCTTATTCTTCTCGTATGGAAGAAGAGACAAGAGCTTCGGCCGAGAATCGTTGTGATGCGATCGCTGGGCATTGTTCTCGTTGCGTGCTTGTTTTTTGCGGGCATCAATCTTGTTCGATCGCATGTGTACCCAATCGAATCTATAACCGCCAAAGCTTCGTTTCGTTCTGCCGAAGGTACATCATCGATTTCTGAACGATCAAGTTTTTTTCGTCAGTCACTCACTTTGATCTCAGAGCGTCCATTGTTTGGGTACGGGCCGTATAGTTTCCGCTTTGTACAACCAAAATTACAGACAGTCGTCCTAGCTACGTCCGATCATCCACACAATGTATTCTTAAAATTTGCTGCAGAGAGGGGAATCGCAACGGCATTCTTTTTTCTGTTCCTCTTACTCTTTATAGCGTGGTCTCTTCTTCGCGCGGAGACGATAAATTGGTTCACTCTTTTTGGCAGTATTTCTGTGCTGGGCGTGCTTCTACACAATCTCCTCGATTACAATCTGCAGTTTATTGGTATCGCGCTTCCGCTCTGGATGTTACTGAGCATGCTGGTTCCAAGAACGAGTGTGGAGAGAGTGCAGCCACTTTTTTATCGATTAATTATAGGAAGCCTTAGCGTCCTTCTTCTGATTGTTTCTCTGACAGAAGGATACGGACTTCTGCATTCTTCACGGGCGCGTCATGCTATGAAAGAAAAAAATATTGGTGTTTCAGAACAAGAGTTTTCCAAAGCAGAGGGGGCACTCTTTTCTCGCGATGACTGGCTTTCACGAAGTCTCATTGCGCTGTCTGGCGAAGATTTCCAAACTGCGGAGTCGCGAGCGGAACAATATACGATCCTCAACAATGAAGATGCTCGCGGCTTTCGCTTACTTGGCGATATCTATTTGGCATGGGGACAGAAACGCGATGCACTTCGTGCCTACGAAAAAGCGTACTATCGTTCTTCTCGCAATGATCTTGGCATTGCCCGTGGCTACGCAACACTGCTTCGAACCGAGGAGCCACAGAAACTTCGCGATCTGAAACCCGATCTCGATCAGCTCATTGCAGATTTTGCAGCAGCGATTCAATCGAACTCACACTTTGTTGCCCTCAGCAAAAATGTCGAAGAACTGGAAGCACTGACCATAGTGATGGCACGTGCCTTCCCAGAAGATGCGACGTTTTATAGATTCACAGCAACAGTTGCGCGTGAGAACGCAGACAAAGAACGCGCGGTGTATACCGCCAGACCCGCAGGACTGCTGTGGTAAGAATATACTCTCTCCTTCGTCTATACTCTTTGCACTATGCGTATCACACTTTCTTTCCTTCTATTGGCAGTTCTTCTCACCGCTTGTTCGTATACGAAGCCAGTCGCTTCAACCGATGACTCCGATGTACTCGCAACTGAATCGTACAAAGTGACAACGGGTACAAAAGATCTTGTCGATCCCGTTCATGGAAAGCGGATAGGATTTTGGTATGGATCGGTAGGAGGAGTACAAGGCGAGCGAGCAAACGGCATTGCGTACTTACACGTTTTTGCAGATGATGCCTCGATTGCGTCAGCGAATGTGAATATTGTTCTTGCTGAGAGCGGGGAAGAATACGTTGTGGTCTTGGTTGATGAGAGTGGAGAGGAGGTAGAGCTCGGAGTCCTTACAAGCCTCGTTGGTGATGTACGACACACTGTGAGACTAGAATCAGCAAACAATCTTTCGACGTTCCTTACCCTTCGTGTCTATAGAGTGAGTGGCGCGAAGAAAGTGCAGGTTGCAGAAAGTACGTTGAAGCAGCCGCCTGCGGGTACGTGGTAGAGGAACGAAAGGATGGAAAGAAAGTTATTATTTTAGTATAGATAAACAGAGCGCTCATCCTGAGCGCGTTTTCCTCGTATTAATTTCCATGCCTTGGGTTCTAAACCCCGTGACTTCAGTCCGATTGTAAAGAAGCCTCCAAGCAAATACGATCTACCCCACAATGTATTGGAGTTCTTCGCACTGTAGATATGAC
>Ga0163150_10000864_pt1 | contig 54165 bp, 63 predicted proteins | sample OliLakLV19P2IB_FD_148628 | JGI IMG/M metagenome (GOLD analysis project Ga0163150, IMG submission 148628) | Freshwater microbial mat bacterial communities from Lake Vanda, McMurdo Dry Valleys, Antarctica - Oligotrophic Lake LV.19.P2.IB | ecosystem: Environmental > Aquatic > Freshwater > Lake >...
TAATTATTGTATTTAAGCGAGATATGCTATAATGGTTGTGATATAAAATTTGAAATAAAAAATGGCAGAGAAACACAATACAAAAATTTTAGTTGCCGAAGACGACGTTGCAATGAGGGAAATAGTTGTTCATAAACTTATGAACAATGGTTTTGACGTAAGAGAAGCCGAAGACGGCAATAAAGCTTTGGAGATACTAAAGACTTTCTCTCCGGATTTAATAATCCTTGACTTAATGATGCCGGAATTGGATGGTTTTGGGGTATTGGAGGCTCTTAGGAAAAATCCGGATAAGAAAACTTCTCAGACACCTGTCATTGTTCTAAGTAATTTATGGAGTAATCAGGATATTCTTAAAGCAAAGGCTTTTTCGGTTAGCGCTTTCCTGGTTAAGGCCTACTTTACACCAGACGAGATTTTAGGTAAAATAAAGGAGATATTAGGTGCTGTTAAAACCTAAATACGCAGTATTATTAAGTTTTTAGGTGGTTTCTGGATATCGCGAAGGCTTTAAAGGAAGTCATCGTTCATCTGAAAATCACTTGAAACAAAGGACAATCTTAATGGATAGTAAAAAGATTTCGTGTAAAATCGGCGATGCCGATTTTACATTTGAAACTGGCAAATTAGCCGGTCAAGCCGACGGGGCTGTTACGCTCCGGGTTGGCGATACAGTAGTTTTAGCTACTGCCATGATGAGCAAAGGTGTACGCAATAACATAGACTATTTTCCTCTTCTGGTGGATTACGAGGAACGTCTTTACGCAGCGGGTAAAATAAAAGGTTCTCGGTGGGTTAAGCGCGAAGGCCGAGCCACTGACGACGCCATATTAAAAGGTAGGGTTATTGACCGCACTCTCCGCCCTATGTTTCCGGACGGTATGAGGAACGATGTTCAAATTATTACTACTATTCTTTCCATAGACGGGGTCAATGAGCCGGATATGCTTGCGGTTAACGCGGCTTCCATGGCTCTGGCAATCTCCCGTATTCCCTATGACGGCCCAGTAGCTGGAGTAAGGGTAGGTAAAATAGAAGGTCAATATGTGGTAAACCCAACTCAGGAACAGCAGGAAAAAAGCCTAATGGATTTAATTGTATGCGGCACCGGTGAGCATATTATTATGGTTGAAATGGGAGCAATGCTTGTTACAGAAGAAGAGATAGTGGAAGCAATTAAATTTGCTCAGCCCTTTTTAGGCGAACTGGTTAAAACCCAAATCGCATTTTCCAAACAAATCAATATTCCTAAAGCTCAGCCTATTATTGTAAAACCCCACGAAACTGTTTATGAAAAGGTAAAAGAACTTTTGACTTCCGACAAAATGGATGCCGCAGTATATGTTCAGGCTAAGGCTCAGCGTGACTTGAACATAAACGCCTTAATAACAGAGCTCACTACAGCAGTTTCCACCAGTTTAGGGGAAATTGAAGGAGTGGATATGGCCAAAGAAGTTGCCGGAGCCGCCGATAAAATTTTAAAGAAGTACCAGCAAAAGCAAATTTTAGAACATGAGCGAAGGGTAGATGGACGTTCTTTAACTGAAACTCGTCAGATAACTTGTGAAGTTGGAGTATTGCCTCGTACTCATGGAAGCGCCTTATTTACCCGCGGTGAAACTCAGGCCTTAACTATTGTGACCTTGGGTAGCAAAGGCGATGAACAATTACTCGATGGCATGGAAGATCCAGCGGATGGGCGTGCTAAGCGCTATATTCACCACTACAATATGCCGGGTTATTCCGTTGGCGAGGTTACTCCACTTAGGGGCGCAGGCCGTAGGGAAATCGGACACGGCATGCTTGCTGAACGCGCGGTTGAAGTTGTCTTGCCTCCTCAAACCGAATTTCCCTATACCATGAGACTGGTAAGTGAGGTGCTGTCCAGTAACGGTTCTACTTCCATGGCCTCTACCTGCGGGTCAACCTTGGCCCTTATGGACGCCGGAGTTCCCATAAAACACATTATTGGCGGTTGCGCCATGGGTTTAGTAATGGATGAAACCAATCCGTCCCATTTTAAAGTGCTAACTGACATTGCCGGTATAGAAGATTTTAACGGCCATATGGACTTTAAAGTCACCGGCAGTGACGAAGGCGTTACTGCTTTGCAACTGGATATGAAAGTAAAAGGTTTGAGCGCTGACATTTTAGATAAAGCTTTGCATCAGGCTAAGCCCGCCCGTATTCACATTTTGGAAAAAATGAAGGAAGCAATATCCGCGCCCCGAGCCGATCTTTCTCCTTATGCGCCTCGCATAACCAGCTTCTCAATTAAACCCGATAAAATCCGCGAAGTTATTGGTGCAGGGGGTAAGATTATTAACGAAATTATTGCCAGCTGTCCTGGGGTGAAAATTGACATTGAAGATGACGGTTTGGTAATGGTAACTTCTACCGATGCTGAGTCTTCCAAAAAAGCAGTACAATGGATTAAAGATATTGTACGGGAAGTGGAAGCGGGGGAAATTTTTGAAGGTAAAGTTACCCGTCTAATGGACTTTGGAGCTTTTGTAGAGGTTCTTCCGGGCAAAGAAGGCCTGGTTCATATTTCCCAACTAGCCAACTACCGGGTTGCCAGGGTTGAAGACTTGGTAAAGGTTGGTGACACTTTGAAAGTTCAGGTTTCTGAGATAGATGACCAAGGCAGGATAAATCTTACACATAAACCATTTGCCGCTCCTCCTACAGCCGAACAGGCGGCCGCCTCGGCTTCCGGCGGGGGAGACAGAGGCTTTGACAGTCCTCGCAGACCTTCCTTTGGTCATGGCGGGGGACATGGTGGTCATGGCGGCTCCAGGCCTCCTCGAAGAAATTTTGACCGATAAAATTAAGACCCTGTAAAAAATACAGGGTCTTACTGTATTATTATTTCATTCAAACATTAATTAGCATATGTATGTCAACAGAAATTGTTTATTCGAGTGAAAAAACTTCCTTCGATAATAGGTTATATGCCAATCCCGATTTGAAAAAAACAGAGGTTTCAAATAAGTGGCAGGAGGCATATCAGCCTGTTAAGGAATTGTTAATAGAAAAAAATCCGGATGATTCGGAAAGTACTCCTGGCTTTATATACTCTTTGCCCAGAGAATACATTAAAGTTGGCGCACCAAACTATTCTCGATATATTTGTAGGGGTAGTACTATTAATTATCTGGTATATAAATTATTTCCTTTTACCGATTCAGAAGATTCTCCATTAGACGCTGAACAAAAAAAAGAAATAATATCCTATCTGAACAGTTTAAGAAAAATCTACCAACAAAGAACGGAAGACCGATCTCAAAAATTGATGAGGACTGCCGATGATATGGTAGTTGTGAAATCCACAATCGTTAAAATAGTAGATATCTTAGGAGAAGCTTTGTTAATAGAGAAAAAATCTCGCGCGGCTAATGCTTAATAGACGATGGTGGATTGCTAATTGGTGTTTTGTCTAAGACACCTAAACCTTTGGACAGAGTTTTAATACTTTTAAAAAAAGAAATGAATTTTTCATGCTTTATTTTGAAATTTTAAAAAAAGACGCGGCGTCTGCGGCTCGTACCGGTATAATTCATACTGCTCATGGCGACATTCACACGCCGGCGTTTTTGCCAATTGGCACTAAGGGCGCAGTAAAATCGGTTACTTCAGAAGAACTGAAATTTTGGGGCGCAGAAATAATGCTCGCTAACACCTACCACCTATGGCAAAGACCGGGAGATACTCTTATTTATAAAGCTGGCGGTTTGCATGAATTCATGAACTGGAAAGGTCCGATATTTACTGACAGCGGAGGTTTTCAGGTTTTTTCTTTGGCAAAAATGAGGAAAGTCATGGAAGTGGGGGTGTTGTTCCAGTTTGACCTGGACGGCCGTTCGGAAATATTGAGTCCGGAAAAATCTGTAGATATTCAGGCCAATTTGGGTAGTGATATTGCTTTAATTCTAGACGATTTTCCCGGTTTTCCATTTGAATATGAGCGTTCAAAAGAATCTATTGCTCTTACGAAACGCTGGGCAGAACGGGCTATTAAAGAGCATCAAAAAATTGTTATTGACGGTGACCCTATTAACCGTGGCCAAAAATTGTGGGGCATAGTTCAAGGTGCCTCATTTTCCGATCTTCGCGAGCAGTCTGCCAAAGACATGGTTGAATTGGGTTTTGAAGCTTTTGCTATTGGTGGTGTTGCCGTGGGTGAGCCTCATGAGGAAATGATGAAAGCGGTAAAAGCCGCGATTCCGCACTTGCCGGAATTATCTCCTAAGCACTTGCTGGGGGTTGGGACACCTTTTGACATAGTGCAGGCCGCCAGCCTGGGTTGCGATACCTTTGACTGTGTTATCCCGACTCGGGAAGCTAGACATGGCCGGTTATATGTTTCAGCTAAAAGCGAGCGGGAAGCGGAAGGATATAGTACCATGGATATTCGGCTTGAAAAGTATAGAGAAGACTTTACTCCTGTGGACAACACCTGTGATTGCTATTTATGCTTAAACCACACTCGCGGCTATCTGCGTCACCTGTTTGCTACAGGCGAACCTCTTGCAATTCGCTTGGCAACCATGCACAACCTTAAATTTTATCTGAATTTAATGCAAAAAATTCGTAAAGCTATCAGTTTTGATTATTTTGACGATATGTTACAATACTATAAGGAAATTGAGACTTAACTACACTTCTAAGCTTTATTTATCTTTATTCAATCTAGTCAGAAAAGTGTACAAAGGATGTTCGTTAGGATTGAAAGGATTAAAAAATAGAAGATGAAGTTGAAAAAAATTAAGAAATATTTGCATATTGTATGCACGAACAGAATAACCTCATGGAAAAAATTGTCTCACTCTGCAAACGCAGGGGTTTTGTATATCCCAGTTCGGAAATATACGGGGGTTTTGCTGCGACGTATGATTTTGGACCACTCGGGTTTTTGCTGAAAAAAAATATAGAAAAGGCTTGGAGAAAGTGGAACGTAGAAATGAGAGACGATGTAGTGGAAATTGAAGGTGCTATTTTTATGCACCCTAAAGTTTGGGAAGCCAGCGGCCATATTGGCGGCTTTGCCGACACTCTTGTAGAAGACCTTGTTAACCATAAAAGATTCCGGGCTGATCATCTTATTGAGGAAGCGGGTATAATGGAAAATGCTGGCGGTTTAAGCTTGGAACAGACAGATGAGTTAATGGCGAAACATGAAATAAAAAGCCCTGACGGTAACCCCCTATCCAAAGCTAAAAAATTCAACCAGTTGGTTAAGACTCATTTGGGTCCCATTGAGGATGATTCTACAGTTGCTTATTTAAAAGGAGAGAGTTGCCAGAATATTTATGTAGATTGGAAAAATGTTTTGGAAACCACTCGGAGAAAACTTCCATTTGGCATTGCTCAAATAGGTAAGGCATTCCGCAATGAAATTACGGTAAAGAACTTTTTATTCCGGACCAGGGAATTTGAGCAAATGGATGTGCAATATTTTTGCCGACCCGAAGATTCTCCTAAGTGTTATCAGGAATGGAAGCAAAACAGGTGGGATTTTTACACTCAGTTGATGAAATTTGACGTTTCCCATATACGTTGGCGACAGCACGCACAGGATGAAAAAGCTTTTTATGCCACCGACGCATGGGATGTGGAATTTAAATTTGCCGAATTGGGTTTTAGGGAAATTGAGGGAGTCCATGACAGGGGGAGTTATGACTTAGACCAGCATTCTAAATTTTCAGGACAGGATTTGCGCTATTTTGATGTGGAAAAAAATGAAAAGTTCAATCCGTATGTTGTGGAGTGTTCGGGCGGTTTTGGAAGGTTGTTTCTAGCTACTCTTTTTGAGTTTTATCGTGAAGAGGGGGAAGGGGACGAGAAGCGCGTGTATTTGTCTTTGCCGGCTTCACTGGCTCCTTATAAAGTTGCGGTGTTCCCTTTGCTTAAAAATAAACCAGAGCTTGTAGGAAAAGCACGTGAGATTTACAACATACTTCGTAAGGATTTTTCTGTGGCTTGGGATGATCGTGGCAATGTTGGGAAGCGTTATTATTCTCAAGACGAAATTGGCACTCCGTTCTGTATAACCGTAGACTTTGAAACTATAGAAGGCGATGGTACGGTAACTGTCCGCAACCGCGATACCAAAGAACAGCCGAGAGTAAAAATAGAGGATTTAGTTGAATACATTACAAAGCAGTTACAATAAGTTAGTCCCGTAAATAGAGTATGAATACCCTACGGCTTAAAAAAATACAAAGATCTCTCATTCATCCCATTCTGATAAAAAAGAAGGAAAACCTGCGGTACCTAACAGGACAGGTTTTTGATCATAGGGCAGAAGAATATTTACTTATTACCAAAAATAATGTAGTAGCTTTTGGCAGCGGTCTTGAGCAAATAGATTGGGTTAAAAAGTCTGACAGGCTCAAGAATATTGGATTATATTTACAGCCAAAATCCCACTTGGATATTGAATACGGTTTTACGTACGGAGAAGGGGAGTATCTTAAATTGAAAATTAAAAATTCAAAATTAAAAATTGATGTTAAGCCAGAGCGAAGCGCGGTGGATGTTATGAGGATGGTAAAAGAGCCGGGGGAGATTGCGTTGGTAAAAAAGTCCATGCAAATAGTAGAGCAGGTTTTTAAGCTCGTGAGAAATGAGATAAAAAAGCCGGGGATGACGGAAGTGAAGCTGGCGGAATTTATAAAATCGTCCGGCCTTAAACGTGGAGCTGAAGACATAAGTTTTCCGCCTATCGTGGCCGCGGGTTCCCATGCGGCAATCCCGCATCATGTTCCAAATAAAACTCCACTGCGTCCTAACCAGTCTATTATTTTAGACTTTGGATTTAAGTATAAAGGTTACTGCTCAGATTTTACCCGCACCGTGTTTTTAAAATCAGTTCCCGTCAAATTAGTTGAAGCTTATAACCAGGTAGAAAAAGCCTATAATGAATGCATTCGCTTGTTTCCATCCCGAGTACATCCGAGGGATCCCTCGTATGATCAAAACGCCAAAGGGATTCCTCGTTCGGATGCACTCATTCGGAATGGTAAAGACATTACAGGGAATAATGTTTACCAAAAAGCGGTCTCCGTGCTTGCCGAGAAAAAGTTAGACAAATATTTTATTCACAGTTTAGGGCATGGTACCGGCTTAGAAATACATGAATTGCCCAATATATCGCCTAGGTCTAAGGATGTAATGAAGGACGGGATGGTATTTAGCATTGAGCCGGGAGTGTATATTCCTAAAGTAGGTGGCATAAGGATTGAAGATTTGGTATATTTAGAAAAGGGGAAAATAAAGAAATTTATAAATGTCCCCACTTTTTTAGCAGCTAATATATTTTAGGGGCTTATGACTATTAACCAAAAAGAAGCTGGTTTTGAGCATAAGAATTCTAATAAGATGGATTTTAAAAAAGCTCAGCAGGATATGCAGTTTTATATAAATAGGATAAGTGACATAGAAATCCGGTATGCTGGTGTAATTGAAAAGCTGAAAAATGATATTGCTGCTTCAGACACAAAACGACTTGAATTATCTGCAGTCCTGGATAACGCTGGTAAAGGAGCTCAAGAAGCAATTCGTCTAGAGCGAGCCGTTAACCTTAAAAAAGGAAAACGCTTGAGCGAGCCAAGTAAGGACATGGTAGATGCTGTTGCGAGTGCACAAATTGAAAATACCTCTCAATACAATCTTGCAAAAACATTTTTGTCTCTTAAAGCAAATGTAACAGCCGAGCTTCAGCAAATAAATATTTATGCGGAAAGCGGACAAGAAGAAATTGCCAGAAGCACGGCTTCATTGGCTTTAACAGAGTGGAAAAAGAAAATAGAGGACTACGAAATATTTTTAAAAGAAAACAGTTAAGGAGCATTCTTCATTATGAAATATAGTAAAAAGGTTCTTTCTAACGGTTTAACCATTATAGAAGTCCCTAGTCATGACGCGGAAAGTGTTGTGGTGGATTTTTTTGTCCGTACGGGGTCGCGCTCGGAGACTTTGAAAGAGAACGGTATTTCGCACTTTTTGGAACATTTTTTATTTAAAGGGACAAAAAAGTATCCTTCGGCTTTGGCTATTTCCGAACTGGTAGATTCTATTGGCGGGGAAATGAACGCTAACACGGGCAAGGAGCATACCCAGTATTATATTAAATCTGCGAGTAAACACTTGCCCTTAATTTTTGAAGTTCTTACGGATATGATACAGAACCCTCTGCTGGACGCGGAAGAATTGGAACGTGAGAAGGGCGTTATAGTAGAAGAAATAAATATGTATAAGGACACCCCGGTTGCTGAAATAGACAATATTTTAGAACAGGCTATGTGGCCAAAAGATGCTCTTGGCAGGGACATTGCCGGTACCAAAGAGACAGTTTCGGCTTTTACCAAAGAAATGTTTAGGGACTACATTGACCGCCACTACCAGACACCAAATATGATCTTGGGCATTTCAGGAAAATACCGTAAAAAAGAGTTTGACTCTCTGGTAGGAAAATATTGGTCTAAGTATCCTAAGAAACGTTTCCACGGGTGGGATAAAGTAAAAGATAGACAAACCGGAGTGCGGACAAATATTCAGTTTAAAGATACCCAGCAGGCTCACCTGGCGCTTGGTTTTAAAGCTTTTCCCTATGGCGATCCTCGTAACGCAGCGATCTCGGTTCTAGGAGCAGTATTGGGCGGAGGCATGAGTAGCCGGTTGTTTATGGAGGTGAGGGAACGCAGGGGTTTGGCTTACTATGTACGCGCAATGCCGGGTAGTTATCAGGATACCGGTTCGTTTAGTATTGGTAGCGGTGTTCAGGTAGACAAGACCAAGGAAGCTTTGCTGGTAATTTTGAGCGAACTGAAAAAAATTAAAGACGTTCCGGTAGACGAGCGGGAGATGTTAAAAGCCAAGGAATATATAAAAGGGAAAACCGTGCTGGCCCTGGAAGACAACCAAGTTCGGCTTGATTGGTTTTTAGAACGTATCGCATTCAATAAAACCATAGAAACTCCTGACCAGGCTTTTGCCAAGCTAGATAAGGTAACCGCTGAGGACCTGCAAAAAGTTGCCCAACAGCTTTTTCAAAACAAGAACATGACGTTTGCCATAATTGGTCCTTATAAAAACGATAAAGAGTATATTAAATTGCTTAAAGTATAGCTATATGTTTAAAATTGGTTGCCATGTTTCTATTGCTGGGGGAGTCTTTAATGCGCCCAAGAGTGCAGCAGATTTAGGATGCGAAACTTTTCAAATTTTTACCCGTAGTCCTCAAGGCGGGCCGGCTCCTAAATTGGATGCGGAAGTAATTGGTAAATTTCAGGCTGAAATGAAAAAGTACGATTTTTCTGAATTTGTTGTCCACTGCCCTTATTTTGTAAATTTTGGTTCAGCTGAGCCTCGCATTTATCATGGCTCATCTGCAGTGGTTAGACAGGAGATGGAACGTTCAAACCTTATTGGCGCTAAGTACCTCATGACTCATTTGGGCTCGGCTAAAGTTTTGGGTCAGGAAAAGGCTTTTAAGCAAGCTAAAGAGGGTTTAGAAAAAGTTTTGAAGGGATACGAAGGAACCACCCTATTTTTGCTAGAAATCGCCGCGGGAGCAGGGGAAATAATAGGGGACTCGTTTGAAGAGCTTGCTGAGCTAATGGAGCCTCTGGTTAAGTATAAAACTTTTGGCGGAATTTGTTTTGACACTCAGCACGCATTTTCAAGCGGATATGACCTGCAAACTTCTGAGGCAGTTACTGAAACTTTTAAGAAATTCGACAAAATTATTGGGCTTAAGTACCTAAAAATGAGCCATATAAACGATTCTAAGATTGAATTGGGGGGCCGCAAGGACCGCCATGATCATATTGGCGAGGGAAAAATTGGCAGGGAAGGTTTTGCCGCCCTCCTACTGTTTTTTAAGGCAAAGAAGCTTGACATTCCCTTGATTTTGGAAACTGAGCATGATAAAGTGAAAGCAGATATAAAACTTTTAAAAAGCTTGAGGGATAACCTTAAGAAATAAAAACGAAAGGGATATTATGAACTCAGAGTTTGGGTCTGGATTTAAAAGCTGGGAAGGAAAAGAAGGGTTCCCCAGTGAAATCAGAGATACAAAAAGAGAAATGAAGACATTAAATGATTTATTAGAACTAGTTACACAGGAATAATGATATCTATGGAAGAAAAAATTCAAAATATTATCCATCTTATAAAAAAGTCCGAATTGGACGAAACTATAAAAGACATTCTTATTAGGGATTTGAAGTCTGAAGGTTTAACAGATTTTTTGCGCGAGCAAATTAAAGCTTACTGTCTGGAGGGCTTAAAGAAAATAGACGAGCAGACAGAAAAAGCGAAACAGACGCTTGAACAATCCAGTTCACAAAATCCATCCGCTTAAGGCGAATGGATTTTTGGCTATTGGCTAATTGCTAGGAGCTAGTTTGCTTTTCTTTGCATTTGAGCAAACACTCAAAAAAAGATATAATAAAAAGGCTCTCTTGAGCCTTTTTTAAATAGACCTTTATGAAAAACACAGATAAGTTCTACATAACAACAGCTATAGATTATATTAACGCCAAACCCCACATAGGGCATGCCTATGAAAAGGTGGCTAGTGATGTTTTGGCTCGTCATTATGCCGCTAATATTGGTCGTGACAAAGTTCGTTTTTTAACCGGCACAGATGAACATGGAGCCAAAATTGCCAAAGCTGCTGAAACTGACGGAAGGCCCTTGGAAGATTTTGCGAGAGAGACCGCCGCTAAATTTTCTTTTGCCTGGGATCAGCTGAATATAGAGCCTGACAGATTTATTCGGACAACCGATGCCGATCATATTGCCACCGTACAGTCCCTGCTTGTTACTATAAAAGAAAATGGTTTTCTATATGAAGGGGAATACGAAGGATTGTACTGTACTGCTTGCGAAACTTTTTATACGGAGACAGACGCTACAGACCATATCTGCCCGATACACAAAACTGTTTTGGAACTGCTTAAGGAAAAAAATTGGTTTTTGAAAGTGAATGAATTAAGCCAGCAGATAAAACCAAAAATCGCTTCCGGGGAATTTGTTATTTGGCCAATTTCAGCAGCTCATGAAATTACCAGCTGGCTTAACCAGGGTTTTAAAGATATTGCCATTTCCCGTCCCAACGTAAAATGGGGGATTCCTCTTCCATGGGACAAAGATCAAACAGTATATGTCTGGGTGGACGCGCTCATTAACTATATAACCGGGGCTAAAGATGGCGATAAAAATTGGTGGCCCGCAAACGTGCACGTAGTAGGTAAGGATATTGCCAAGTTTCATTGCATTATTTGGCCGGCAATTTTGTTGGCCGCTGGTTTGGAATTGCCGAAACAGGTGGTGGTGCACGGTTATTTAACTATTGGCGGGCAGAAAATGTCCAAGAGCGTAGGAAATGTAATTGACCCCAACGATTGGGTGGCTAAATATGGTGCCGATGCTGTCCGTTATCTGCTTATGCGTGAAGTTGCCTTTGGACAAGACGGGGATGTGAGTGAAGAAAAATTAAGGACTCGCTATACCGGAGAATTAGCTAATGGTCTCGGAAACCTGGTAAGTCGGATAACTACCCTGGTAGAAAATTATTTGGGTGGAGAGGTCGTTGTTGACACAATAGATGAACAGAACAGTGAAAGTAATGAAATCCATACGCTCATTCAGCAGTTTGCTTTCCATGACGCGTTGGCAAAAATTTGGGTATGGGTTGCCTGGGCAAATAAAACTGTGGATGAGAAAAAGTTGTGGGAACTGGCCAAAACCGATCTAGAAGATTTTCGCAAAACAGCAGCAGGTATTTTGGGTGCACTAGAAATTATTGCCAAAGAGCTCAGACCTTTTATGCCTGAAACAGCAGAAAAAATATTGATTGCTGTTACCGCCAAAAAAATAACTAAAGCCGAACCCCTGTTCCCACGCATTGGCTAACAGTTTATTGCACCGGTGCAATAAACTAAACTTATATGACAAAAATATCAAAGAAGAAAATTAGTAAAGAAGCTGAGTTTATTAATAATTTTTGGCGTACTGTTACGTTTTTGGAAAACAAGGAAGAAGTAAGGGACTTTTTGAAAGCCCTGCTCACCCCTACAGAAATGCTCATGCTGGCAAAGAGAATAGAGGTATCTAAAATGCTTATAAGCGACTCCAGATATATTCAAATTCATAAAGAGGTGCAAGTCACCAATAGTATGATTACCCACACTAAAGACAGTTTAATTCATGGAGGATATCATGGATTTTTAACCCCTTTGCAACGTCGCGAGAATGCAGATTATAAACTAAAGCACAAAATTCAAAAGAATCTTAAACGTCAGAACTTTACTCAATCATCTCTTTCTCAGCAAATTGCGGAACTGGGCGCAAAGCAAATTGTAAGGCAGTATAAAAAGTGGAAAAAATTTAAATCCGCTGCAACTTAACCATTACACCGGTGCAATAGACTATTATGCTTTTTGTAGATACTCATGCTCATGTGAATTTTTCGGCTTTTCAGGAAGACGCCGAACCCACCATACAGCGGGCGCTCGACGCTGGTGTTTGGGTTGTTAATGTTGGCACACAGATAAGCACGAGTCGCGAAGCGGTTGTCATAGCAAATAAGTGGAAGGAAGGAGTTTATGCGGTTATTGGGATTCATCCTGTCCATACATATTCTCAGGATTTGCAGGAAGAAGAGACCCAGTTTAAAACTCGAGAAGAAAAATTTGATTATGAGGTTTATAAAATACTTGCCCAGAACCCTAAAGTAGTAGGAATAGGGGAATGCGGATTGGATTATTTTCGATTGCCAGAAGGGGCTGACCCGGCTCCTATAAAAAAACTGCAAGCAGAGGCTTTTATTGAGCAACTTAGGCTCGCCAAAGAACTTAACAAGGCTCTCGTTATTCATTCCCGTTCTTCAAAAGATTCCGACGATGCCTGTTTAGATATTATGGACATATTACAACAGGAGGGGGTAAAGGATTTACGTTTTGTTTTACATAGTTACACCGGATCTCCCGATGTTGCCAAGCTATTTGTCGCGCTTGGCGCATACATCTCTTTCAATGGTATACTTACTTTTGACAAGACCGGTAATATGGAAAAGGTGCTTAGGGGAGTTCCTATGGAAAAAGTACTGCTGGAAACCGATTCTCCCTATCTTACGCCGAGTCCTAACCGGGGGAAAAGAAATGAGCCTAGCTATGTCCAGTTTGTGGCTGAGCATGTTGCTAGGCTGAAAGGTTTGTCAGTTCAAGAAGTGGCTAAAGCCACTTTTGAAAATTCATGCGAGTTCTACGGGTTTACGACCATCTAGTTGTCTGCGCACGGCGGAAGTTGTGGGCTCGTCTGGCAGGTTAAGGTCTCCGTCTGTCTTCCGGCAATTATGCCGATCGCCGGGCAGGAGTGCCTTCGCATCGGCATTGGACTGATTCTTAGCCGGGATAGCGTTGATCGGCCCTTCTAAGCCGTTCAGACGTACTGAGATTGGTACGCCCATTGAATTGGACATTGTGTTCTCCCCTCAATAGAGTAAGGATTTTGGAAATTTAGCAAGTATTTTTATTTTTATGCAAAAGTATAATCCTCAAAAATTAGAATCTAAGTGGCAGAAATATTGGGTCTCGCATAAAACTTTCCTAGCTAAGGAAAACAAAAAAAAACCCAAAAAATATGTGCTCGTGGAGTTTCCCTATCCTTCTGGAGAAGGTTTGCATATGGGTCATTTGCGTCCCTATGTGGCTGGAGACGTCTACAGCCGCTTTTTGAGATTGCAGGGTAATGAAGTGTTATATCCTATGGGCTGGGATGCTTTTGGGTTGCCCGCAGAAAACTATGCAATTAAAATGGGTGTTAACCCGGCAGTATCTACAGCAAAAAATGTTAAAAATGCTAAAAGGCAATTGCAGAGCTGGGGACTGTCTTTTGATTGGAGCAGGGAAATTAATTCTACTGACCCGGAGTATTATAAATGGACTCAGTGGCTTTTTTTGCAGTTTTATAAAGAAGGCTTGGCCTATGAGGCAACCGGTATGATAAACTGGTGCCCAAAAGACAAAACTGGCCTGGCTAACGAAGAAGTTATAGACGGCAAATGCGAGCGTTGCGGGACTGTGGTAGAAAAAAAGGAGCTCCGTCAGTGGTATTTAAAAATTACGGCATATGCCGAAAAACTTTTGGAAGGCCTGAACAATTTGTCTCAGTGGCCGGAAGCCGTAAAGTTACAACAGGCGAACTGGATTGGGAAGAAAATTGGTATAAATATTTCTTATGAAATTGAAGGCAATAATGAAAAGATTACTTGTTTTACTACAAGACCAGATACAAATTTTGGCGCCACTTTTGTAGTAATTGGACCAGAGCATCCAAAATTAGTAAATCAGTCTCTTTTGGCAATTGATTCTCAAATATGGAAAAAAATTGAAGACTATAAGGGAAAAGTAATGGGAGAGGCAGAAATGGAACGAACTGCCGAAAATAAAAAAAAGACAGGAGTCTTTACTGGTCTGTATTGCATAAACACATTAAATGGTTATCGTATGCCTTTATATGTGGCAGATTATGTATTAGGCAATGTAGGGACTGGTGCAGTGGTTGGAGTCCCAGGTCACGATAAAAGAGATTTTGCATTTGCTCAAGTCTTTAAGATACCGGTTATCCGCGTGGTCCAAAAAAGCTTGAGTGATAATGCCCCTATTACAAAAATTGAGGAAGTCCAGGAAGAAGAAGGAGTAATGGTCAATTCGGATTTTTTAAATGGTTCAAATATTCACGATGCTATAAAAAAGATAATGGATTTCATGGAGAAAAAAGGATATGGAAAGCGGGTGGTAAATTTTAAGCTTCGTGATTGGGTGTTTAGCAGGCAACGTTATTGGGGCGAACCTATACCTATTGTCCATTGTGAGAAATGCGGAATTGTTCCTGTGCCGGAAAAAGATTTGCCCGTTAAACTTCCTCCGGTAAAAAAATATGAACCAACCGGAACAGGTGAGTCACCCTTGGCTGCTATTTCTAAGTGGGTAAATGTAAAGTGCCTGAAATGTGGAGCAAAAGCCAAGAGGGAAACAAATACTATGCCTCAGTGGGCAGGTAGTTCCTGGTATTGGCTAAGGTTTACAGACCCTAAGAATAAAAAACAATTTTCATCAGTTGAAAAACAAAAATACTGGACTCCGGTAGACGTGTATTTTGGCGGCATGGAACATACAACGCTCCATTTACTATACAGCCGTTTTTGGAATTTATTTTTGTATGACCAAAAATTAGCAGCAGCACGTGAGCCATATATAAAACGTCAGCCGCATGGTATTGTATTAGCAGCTGACGGAGAAAAAATGTCTAAGAGCCGTGGTAATGTGGTAAACCCGGATGTTATTGTAAAAAGCCATGGCGCAGACACTCTGCGTATGTATGAGTTATTTTTAGGGCCTCATGATACTCAAGTTTCCTGGAGTGATCAGGGTCTGATTGGTATTGTCCGCTTTTTGGACAGGATTTGGAACTGGGCGCAAGAACTCCAATCAAAAAATGCTAAAACCAAAACTGGTGATAGCGAGAAAACAGAACGCGCTTTGCATAAACTTATTAAGAAGGTAGGAGAAGACATAGCTCAATTCCATTTTAATACAGCCATTTCGAGTTTTATGGAATTTTATAACCAGGTAAAAGATGAAGCACTGTCGCAACAGTCGTTGAAACAATTTTTAATTTTACTCTACCCTTTTGCTCCTCATATATGTGAGGAATTGCATAGTATTTTAGGCGGTAAGAAGTCCCTACAATTAGAAAAGTGGCCGCAGTTTGATCCAAAAAAGATCATTGATCAGACAGTGGAAGTAATAATTCAGGTGAACGGAAAAATTAAGGGTAAAGTTATTGTCCAGACTGGCAGTACCGAAGAACAGGTTAAGCTTTTAGCTTTAGGTATGGAACCTGTTAAACAGGCTTTGGTAGAAGAGAGTGTAAAGAGAGTAGTATTTGTCCCTAATAGGTTGATTAACCTTGTAATATAGCCATGATAATTCTTGACTATCAAAAAAAATATCACAAGCAAATAGTTCGTAGCTGTGTCGCCGCGCTTCGTGCGGGAAAAGTAATTGTTTATCCTACAGATACTTGTTACGGATTGGCCGTAGATGCCTTGAATACAGCAGCAGTAAAGAAGTTGTATAAAATAAAAGAACGGGATTTTAAAAAACCTTTACATGTGGTTGTTCCATCTCTTTTGTATGCACAAAGAATTTCCCACTGGAATTCCGTAGCTTCTTTGTTGGTAAAAAAGTTTTGGCCTGGGCCGTTAACGCTGGTACTACCATTGGCAATAAAAAACGAAACTTTAAAAATTTTGTCAGCAGGAACTCGAACTGTTGGTCTGCGCATGCCCGATAATGCTTTAGCACTGGATTTAGCCCAGGTATTGAAGAAGCCAATAACAGCCACGAGTGCCAATCCTTCTTTTATTTTGTCTGGTGGTTATGAAAGTTATTCTGCTCAAGACGTAGTTAAGCAGTTTAAGAATAAAAAGTTTCAACCTGACATTGTCATAAATGCGGGAAAGCTAGCCAAGAAAAAACCTTCTACCGTAGTTAAAGTATTTGAAGACCATGTCGATGTCTTAAGGGCAGGACCCATAACAAAAAAACAAATAAATCTTATTGTTGGAAAATTAAAATAACATGTTTTCAAATTTCCACTTACCGCATTATTTTACCAAAGATGTCAGGAAGGAAATGGGCGAGCTGTATGCTTCTTCTGCCATTTCTAACCTGGCTCTTTCGGTAATTATGATCTTTGAACCTATTTTTTTGTATACCGTACTACATTTTAGCGTTCCCAAGATTCTGCTTTTTATGGCGACCGTATATGCGGTATACATTGTCATGGTTCCGTTTGGCGGGAAAATTGCAAGTATATATGGTTATAGGCACTGTATTGCGCTCTCTGTGCCGTTTCAAATATTTTATTGGTTGGCTCTGCTTGCGTCCATAAGCAATCCGAATACCGCCTTTGTGGCTGCCGTAGTCTTTGGAGTGCAAAAATCTTTTTACTGGCCGGGGTTTCATTCTGTTATAGCGCGGTACGCCCAAGCCGATCAGGTAGGCAGGGAATTTGGCGCAGCCTATGCAATAAACAGCATGGCGCAAATTGGCGGACCTCTCTTGGGCGGAATTATTTCCCAGTACGCGGGTTTGCCAACTGCTTTTCTAGTAGCTGCCGTTGCTTATTGCTGTAGCATTATTCCATTGCTTTCTGCGAAAGAGGTTTTTGTTCCTAAATTCTATTCATACAGAGACACCTGGGTTTTCTATAAAGAATATCCCAGAAAGTTTTTGGGATATTTGGGTTTTGGCGAAGAGTTAATTGGGCTTACTGTGTGGCCAATTTTTATTTTTCTTCTTGTAAAAGACTACAAAGATACAGGTGTGCTGGCCGCCGCTGCGGGTCTGATAGCAGCGTTTATCGCTCTCTTTTTGGGGAAAATTACAGACCAGTACACCAAGCACGCAATGGTTAAGATTGGCGCGTTTCTTTCCGTTATAGCATGGCTTTCCAGGTTTTTCGCTCATAATTTTATAAGCGCCTTTGCCATAGATTCGTTTTCTAAAACCAGCAAAGAAACCTTATTTATTCCGCTTTCAACTTTAACCTATATGAGAGCTGGAGCTACTCATATTGTTCCTTATGCGGTATTTTTCGAGCAAAGTTTGGCCATTGGCAAGCTGTCTGCCTGCCTGCTGGGCGCTTTGCTTTTTAGCCTGACAGGAAGTTTTATGGTATTATTTATACTAGCAGGAGCATACGCGCTACTTTATATGTATATTTAAAATGATTATAAAAAAGCATAAATGAAAAAAACAAGGCTTCAAATAAAATATAAGAATTTGAATTGGTAAATGCCGGCTTACATTAATTTTTTGATGCAAGGTGATTTTTACTAATGATTAATTTTTAAATCATGAAATATTCTCTTATTGAAAATGAAGACGCAGATATTTTTGGATTGATTCAAAATGAACAAGCTCGTCAAAGGGAAGGATTAGAACTTATCCCTTCAGAAAATTATACGTCCGCAACTGTCATGGAAGCTATGGGAAGTATCCTGACGAATAAATACTCCGAAGGATATGCCTATAGGCGGTATTATGGTGGTAATGAATTTATAGATAGCATAGAAAGTTTGGCCATTGAACGAGCAAAGTCCTTGTTTAAAGCAGAGACGGCAAATGTGCAGCCTTATTCAGGAAGTCCGGCAAATTTAGCAGTATATATGGCAACCTGTAAGCCCGGAGACACGGTTTTAGGTTTAAATTTACCGGACGGGGGACACTTGACTCACGGATGGAAAGTTTCGGCTACTGGTATTTTCTATAACACCATTCCTTATCATGTGAAAGAAGATGGAAAGGTAGATTTTGAAGAAGTTCGTAAATTGGCAATGGATCATAAGCCAAGGCTTATTTGGTGCGGCGCCACTGCTTATGTATATGAAATAGAGTATGAGAAATTTGCTGAAATTGCCGACGAGTGCGGAGCATTTTTAGTTGCCGATATCGCCCATGTTTCAGGCCTTATAGTAGCAGGAGCGCATAAGAGTCCGGTAGATTTTGTTCACGTTATTACATCTACTACCCATAAAACATTACGTGGTCCGAGAGGTGGAATAATTATGACAACGGCGAAGGGTTTATCAAAAGACCCTGAACTTGGTGACAAGATAGATAAAGCTATTTTTCCCGGTCTTCAAGGCGGACCTCACGACCACCAGACCGCTGCTATTGCTATTGCCCTCAAAGAGGCATCTACAGAGGCATTTAAGGAATATGGACACCAAATTGTTAAGAATGCTAAAGCTTTAGCTGAGAGCTTGAAAAAACAGGGAATGAAATTGGTTGGCAATGGCACCGAAAACCATTTGTTGCTTATAGATTTAGTTCCAGTTTTTGGTCCAGGTGGGGGAGCTTTTGGTTCGGAAGTCTTAGAAGTTGCAGGTATGACGGTCAATAAAAATACTATTCCCAAGGATCCTTCATCGCCCTTTTATCCAAGTGGTGTGCGTTTGGGCACTCCTGCATTAACCACCCGGGGTATGAAAGAGTCTGAAATGGTAAAAGTTGGAGAGTGGATAGCTCAAGCTATTAACGAAGTGTCCTCATATCGTCTTCCTGAAGAAAAATCTGAGAGAGCTGGCTACATTTCCCAATTTAAGATTGAAATTAGAAACAATCAAAATTTGAAAAAAATTCATGAGGAAATTAAGCAATTATGTGAAAGATTTCCGGTTCCCGGAATAGAATGATTGCTTAACATATATTTCAATACTACCAAGTATTGGAATATATGTAGATAGGAGTCTATATGGGAAAGTATACAAATCAAAAAAAATTGTCGGCAAAGGAGAAAGAAGAAGTGTTTATAAGATTTGTCAGAGCCGTGGCCAGTGTAAAAAATTCCGTGGAAGCTGCCCATTTTGTTAAAGACTTGCTGTCGGATGCGGAAGTTATGATGGTCGCTCGCAGGTTGCAGATTGTGGACATGCTTGAGGATGGACACACTTACCAGGAAATAAAAGATGGGTTAAAAGTGAGCTTTGGCACCATTGCCAAAATGCAAACTTGGTTTGAAAGTTATGGGAGCAATTTTAAAAAAATTTTATATCGTACCCATAAAAAAGCCAAAATAACCGACCGACATTCCTCTTGGATGAAACTCAAAAGAAGATATCCGATGTACTTTTGGCCAGAACTGTTGTTGAAAGAAATAGTTAAAGCATCCAATCTCCGGGAGAGGGAAAAATTACGTAACATCCTAAAGCAACTGCCAGAAAAGACACAGTTAACCCGCGACTTAAATCGATTATTAAAAGTAACATAAGTTACAATACTACCAAGTATTGGAGTTTATGTCAGGAGCAAACGTGACAATACTACAAGCGGCAATATTGGGCTTGGTTCAAGGATTAGGCGAGTTTTTACCTATTTCGTCATCTGCTCATCTTATTGTTACCCCTTGGTTATTTGGCTGGCAGGATCCAGGACTTGGGTTTGACGTTGCTTTACACTGGGGTACTTTGCTTGCAGTGGTGGCTTATTTTAGGAATGATATTTGGCTTTTGGCAAAAGGCTTTTGGCATTCACTATTTAAATCCACGAGGAACTTGCAGGAAAATATTTATCAGAAACTTTCCTGGTTGCTTATTATTGCCAGCGTACCGGGGGCAATAATTGGTAAGCTTTTAGAAACAAAAGCAGAAACAGTATTTAGGAACCCCTTACTTGTGGCAATTACCATGAGCAGTTTTGGCATAGTAATTCTTATTGTTGATTGGTTAGGGAAAAAAAACAAAAACTTGGACAAGATAACCAAGTTGGACGCCTTAATTATTGGCGTCAGTCAGGCCTTAGCTATTATTCCCGGTGTTTCTCGAAGTGGTGCTACCATGTCTGCCGGGCTTGCACTGCATTTTAAAAGGGCTGATGCAGCGCGGTTTAGTTTCCTTATGTCTATTCCGATTACTTTTGGCGCGGGCTTGGCCAAAATTCAAGACTTTGGAGTAGGCGTAACACCTGCGCAGTTGGCGGTTGGATTCATTACTGCTTCGGTGTTTGGGTTTCTTTCTATTAAGTATTTACTAAAGTATATATCGCATCATAATTTTTCCCTTTTTGTCTGGTACCGGCTGGCATTCGCAGCTTTTATTATTATTGTATATTTTGTAAGAAAATGATTTCCGATCAGATGTATTTAGATTGGCAGCAGAGCCTGACAGCGAGAAAATTTTTTCGCCGTTTTTGGATTTTTTGGGGAATTTATTCTATATGGTTTGTTTTTATTGCCAGTATACATCTATTTTTTATAAATGAGAGCCGCGTAGTGCTAATGGCTTTTATTTCTTTTGTTCTCGCCCGAGGTATTCTTTCTCCGTTAATTTTTGAGATATATGCCCGACAGCGCCCGTACCAAAAATTAAAATTTATTCCACTGCATTCTTGGTTGCTTTCTATGCCAACCAAAAGGTTCAGTTCTTTTCCCTCAGATCATGCAATAAGCTTTGCCTCTATAGGAATTGTGTTTACTTGGTATTTTCCCATTCTGGGAGCTTGTCTGCTTGGGGTTGCAGTTCTGAATGGTATTGCACGAGTGCTTTTAGGGTATCACTATATTTCCGATGTGTTGGCAGGTTGGATTATTGGGCTTTTCTGTGGTGTGGGTGTTATATATGCTTTTAGCTCCGTGCTCTTTACCCGTTAGCAAATCTTTGGTAGAATAAGTAGGATTTGAATATGGCCGAGTGGCGGAATGGCAGACGCACGCGACTCAAAATCGCGCGCCGAAAGGCATGAGGGTTCGACTCCCTCCTCGGCCACCACACTTCGTCCGCCTGAGGCGGACTTCGTGTGGCGGAGCCACCCATAGCTTCAAGCGGCGGGTGTACGGGGCCACACTGAAAGATTTTGCGAAAGGTGATAGTATATTTCCCATATCAATATTTTTAGTTTTTTCTAAACAAAATGGACGAGCAAAACACACAACAACCTAATATTTCCATTCAGTCGCTGGGTGATGCAATGCCCATGTCTTTAGTAGTTCCAATCCCTCAGGAAGAACCAGCTTTGCCCCTTGAACAGGAAAGTCCATTATTATCTAACAGCATTGTAGCCAATGTTGACCCTGGTGATGCACCCTCAGATAAAATTTCCTACGCAGATGCGCAAATTCAGGAAATAGAAGTTGCGTTAATTGTTCCAAATCCCTTTCAGCCCAGAAAAGTGTTCCGCCAGGAAGCTCTGCAAGAGCTTGCCAACTCCATAAAAGAACATGGAGTTATCCAGCCGTTAGTTGTTACCAAAACTCCAACTGGGTATGAGATAGTTGTCGGTGAACGCAGGTTCCGCGCAAGCCAGTTAGCTGGTCTAACTACAGTTCCGGCTATTATAAAACAGGAATTGGTAGACCAGACTAAGTTAGAAGTCGCTCTTATAGAAAACATTCAGCGGCAGGAATTAAACCCGATAGAAGAAGCCCAGGCCTATGACAGATTAATGAAAACCTTCAACCTTACTCAGGAACAGGTGGCGAAAAAAGTTGGAAAGAGTCGTCCGGCAATTGCTAACACAGTTCGTTTATTAAACCTTCCGGCGGAAATCCAGCGAGGAGTCATAGAAGAAAAAATTACCGAAGGTCACGCGCGCGCTCTACTTGGTTTGGCGGATACCGAAAAGATACTACTCATGTATAAAATGGTTTTGGAGCAGGGAATGAACGTCCGTCAGGTAGAAGCGAAGGTCAGGGAAATTACTGTCCGCCGCCAAATGGACGCTGCAGCTCCAGACCCGCAGCTTATGGCCATGGAAACAGAACTTCGCGGTAAGCTTGGTACTCAGGTTAAAATTCAGCGCCAGGGCAGGGGAGGCCGCATTACTATAGAATTTTTTAGCGACGAAGAACTCAATGATATTGTTCACAAAATGGCTGCCGAAAAAGGGGAGAGTAGCGGTGGATATCTTACCGTTTAAAATTAATCCACAATCTTGTATTGACATTTATCAAAAAAGCTTTATACTATTAAGAAGATATGAACACCACAGATAATAATTCCTTTATTTGCCTCCCGCTTTTTTTTAAGAGTGCAACTTGGGCATGGGGTAGTTGGGCATAGGATTGTAAGGAAAGAGTATATGCGAACCCCGCCCCAGAAGGCGGGATTTTTTTTGGAAAAAACTGAGTGGTCTGAAAAATGATCCTAAATAGTTTAGAAAAATTTTTCAGTTCACTTCGCAGTGAGCTAGATAAACATCTAAGAAGGAGGTGCTCCGATGAGCATACAAGGGCAATTAGAAGGATGGTTTGAAAAAAGAGAAATGAGAAAATGTGAATTTTGCGGGGCCGTAACAGATCACGTAAGCGTCAGATTTTCGCCGGTGGCGGTCAGCCCTTTTTACTGCATGATCCACCAGAATAATGTAATTTTTAGATTACTTCCCGACACTCAGTGTAGGGAAAAGCTACTGCAATAATCTGAAATAATCTGAAGTGCCCAGTTTCTCCCATGCCGAGTCTCACAAATCAATTTTTTAAACACTCACCAGTTGTTTATTAAAAAGATGTACCATGTGAGACTCGGTACTCACTTTTGTTTTCAGCCGCTTATAAGGCTGTTTTTTTATACTTATTCGAGTAAACGCTGCCAGTATTGCGGGCTGTAGTACACCGGTAGCAAACATATCTCGATAATGTTGGGGATAGACTTGGTTTGATTCCTGAAATTTAATCCGAATAAAAACGCTCATAGTTCATAGGTTTTTTATTTTTGTAAGAATTGCCCTGTGGACAACGTCACCAAAACTAATAGAAATCAGCTCTTAGTTAAGGGAAAAATAATTGACGAAATATATTTAAATTCAACTAGCACCCTCAGCACCCTTCCTTTACAAAAATAAATAAAGGGTTTAACATTAGTATAGTAAAGGTTCTATTAAAAGATTAAACTTAATAATAAAATAAAATAGAGTTTAATCATAAAAAGGAACTCATATGACAGAACAAATCCAAAAACAATTTTTGTCCGCATACGATGAATATTCACAAGCAATATACCGCCACTGCTTCTTTAGGGTATACAACAAAACCCGTGCCGAGGAACTTGTGCAAGAAGCATACATGAGAGTCTGGCAATATTTGAGCCAGGGCAAAGAAATAGAGAATATGCGCGCTTTTTTGTACCGCGTGGCAAACAACCTCATAATAGACGATTCTAGGAAAAAGAAAGAAGAAAGCCTTGAAGTATTAATGGAAAAATCCCCGGCCTGCGAGCCTTCACATGAAGGCCATAAGACTATGGAAAAAAATCTCTTATTTAAAGAAGTCATTGAAGGGATGGAAGACCTTCCGCCTGACTACAAAGAAATTCTTACTCTTAGATACGTTCAAGACTTGGATCCCAAAGAGATAGCAAAAATTCTAAACACAAATGCAAACAACGTGTCGGTAAAAATAAATAGGGCGGTGAAGGCCTTAAAAGTCCAGTTTAGTTAACAATAGGTTTGGACTCCTTGGTTTTATTGATCCCTAACATTGGCTAATTACCACTGATGTGTCGGTAATTGATGGAAAATTTTTTGGTATTTATTGTAGATATATTAGTTTAGCAGTTGAGTACATATACTTATTTTGCCCTCCCCACGTTCGTGGGGAGGGCTTTGCTTTTCGGAAAGCGGGATTTTTGCTATTATTGTTATGTTGAGAACTAGAGAACGACTATTTTTAAGAAGTAAATTATAGGTTTTAACCTTTATGAAGCAAATAATATTAGCCTCTACATCCCCGCGTCGGAAAGAGATTTTATCTCGCTTGGGAATAAAGTTTAAAGCCGTAGATACAAAATACAGAGAAGTAATGCATGAGCATTTTAAGCCGAATGATTTGGTGAAATTTTTGTCTTTGGGTAAGGCTTTAGCAGGAGTAAAAAAATACCCTCAGGCAGTTGTTATAGCAGCCGACACTATTGTAGTTTTGCGCGGTAAAAAATTGGGCAAGCCTAAAAACAAGGCTGAAGCTGGCCGAATGCTTAAGGAAATAAGCGGAAGCAAACACCTGATTGTCACTGGTTTAACGGTAATAGATGCCACAACCAGGCAAGTTTTGAGCGCCTGTGCCCATAACACCGTGCATTTCAAAAAAATATCTCCAGAAGAGATTGCTCAGTATATTGCCACCAAAGAACCTATGGACAAGGCTGGAGCATACGCAGTCCAAGGAATCGGGTCTAAATTTATAAAAAAAGTGGAAGGGGATTTTACAAACGCCGTAGGAATGCCTTTAAAAACATTAAAAGGCATTTTAAAAGAGATGGGGATAGTAGGTGCTAAGTAGCTGACCCTTTTTTGTTCCAAAAAGACAGGATTTTAGCCGGATATATAAAAGCTCATATACTGAAAACACAAAAAAATTAAATTTTCATTTAAGTTAAAGTTACAGTTTAAGCATTAATATTTTCTGATAGGCAGACTATCTGAAAAAGAATTTTTCGGATTATGGACAGACAAAAAACAGCCCTTATTTCTGTATATAATAAAGAAGGGATAGAACAATTCGGACGGGATTTAAAAGAGCTGGGATTCAACATATTGGCTTCGGGCGGAACGGCTAGAGCATTGACTGATGCTGGCGTGGAAGTAACTGACACTGCTTCTTTAGTAGGAGAGGCAATATTGGGACATAGGGTCGTCACGCTGTCTCGTGAAATTCATGCCGGACTTTTGGCCCGGGATATTCCAGAAGACCTTGATGAGTTAAAAAAATTGCGCATACCATGGATAGACTTGGTCTGCGTGGACTTATATCCTTTAGAGAAGGAAATAGCTAAGTTAGGTTCTACTCTGGAATCGGTAATAGAAAAAACAGATATTGGCGGACCGACAATGCTTCGTAGTGGGGCAAAGGGAAGAAGGATTGTTATATGCGATCCGACAGATCGCCTAAGGGTTACTGAATGGATAAAACGGGGTCAACCCGATAGAGAAACATTTATTGCAAATTTAATTGCAAAAACTGAAGCCGTGGTTTCCGCCTATTGTTTGACCTCGGCCCGTTACCATTCGGGTAGAATACATGACGGACTTGTCGGAAAGCAAGTACTGGAATGTAAATACGGAGAAAATGGCTGGCAAACCCCGGCAGGTTTATTTTCTACTTTTGGAGATGATCCTTTGGGTTTGGATAAATTGGAGGTAGTGGCAGGTACAGCTCCCAGCTACAATAATTGGTGCGATGTAGAACGTTTGTTGCAGACCACTACTCATATTGCCGGGGTGTTTGATGTAAATAACAAAAAGGTCCCTACTATTGCGGTGGGGGTAAAGCACGGTAATTCTTGCGGCGCTTCGGTTTCGGAAGATTCTGCTGTGGCGTTTAAAAATATGTTGGAAGGGGATTTGCGGGCAATTTTTGGGGGAGTGGTTATGGTAAATTGTGTTATTGACCGGACATTGGCTGAGATATTGCTTACTCATAAAATGGAAGGCGGTCAACGACGTTTACTTGATGGAATTGTGGCTCCTAGTTTTTCGGAAGGCGCAATTGATATGCTTAAACGCAAGGCCGATAAGTGTAGATTCATGGTAAATCCGGCATTGGGCAAGCTTTCAAAAAGTTCTTTAGATATCGCTCCACGCATTCGTTATGTTAGGGGAGGCTTTTTACGCCAGCCAAACTACACGTTTGTTTTAGATTTTGAGTCTGCTCATACAATTACTCATGGTGTCGTTTCCCATAGTCAAAAAAATGACCTGCTACTAGCCTGGGCAATTGGATCTACAAGTAACAGTAATACTGTAACACTGGTAAAAGAAGGCAAGCTTTTGGGTAATGGTGTAGGTCAGCAAGACCGTGTGGGGTGCTGTCAGTTAGCAATAAAGCGCGCGGTGGATGCCGGACATGACTCTTTTGGAGCAGTAGCTTATAGCGACAGTTTTTTTCCATTTATAGACGGGGTGGAAGTTTTGGCGCATGCCGGCGTTACGGCAATTTTTGCTACTTCAGGTTCCGTGCGCGACACTGACATTATAGAAGTATGCGCCCAAAAAAATATTGGGCTTATTTTGCAGCCCGACAGCAAGGCGCGGGGATTTTTTGGGCATTAGTTTTTAAGCGAGCCGAGATTGCAATGATCTTCCGTCGGAGGCGCACCCGCATTTGGCGGAAATACAAGTTAATCAATCTTTTCGGTTTGCCGGCACAGCAGGTTATTTCCCGTAGTCACTACCAATCTTCCTGCAGCGGATAATTTTTATTTTTGCTTCTGGAATTTATTTGTTGACTTTTAGAACGGCCGTTCTAAAAGTCAACAAAACTAGGGTCAGGATGCATTTTTTAAAATAACATAAGCCAGTGTGGTATAATACCAAGGCAAGAGAAACAAAAATAGTTTTTCAGGATTAACCTATAAAGTATGAATTTTTCTACAACACCATTTCAAGAAAAAATCCCCAAACCGTGGGGCGAGGAAATAAAGTTTACGCCGGGTAGTCTTAAGCGGGCCGGAAAACTTTTATTGGTAAAAGCCGGTAAGAGGCTTTCGTTTCAATATCATGACGAAAAAGAAGAGACTTTATGCTTATTTTCCGGTAAGGCCTTGTTGTGGTTGGAAAATGCTGACGGGGTAATAGACAAAATTCCAATGGAAATGCATAAAGGATACACTGTCATCCCGCCTCAAAAGCATCGCATAGAGACTTTGGACGATTGTGTTATTGTAGAGGTTTCCTCGCCGGAAACCGGAACCACGGTACGGCTTGAAGACGATTATGCAAGAAAAGATGAAACTGAAGAGGTAAGGATGCAGAAGAATAGAGGGTGGAACGGGAATGCGGACAACAACAATACATAACAAGGCCAGGATTGAAAACACGAAAAGTTTTTATAGTTGGACTTATTATTTTAGCTGTGCTGGGTGCGGCATGGTTGGCTTTTAAAAGTCGCCAAAACCTCCTTCCAGAGGGGCAAAGTAATGTTATACCACATCCTGTGCTTGCCGAAGCCATGAACGGGGAAATGGTGGATCCTGCCATCGCGCGCAAACGACCTTTGGCGGTTATGATAGAAAACCATCCCGACGGCAGGCCTCAATCAGGGCTTTCGCTGGCAGACGTGGTTTACGAAACGTTGGCTGAGGGAGGAATTACTCGCTTTGAGGCGTTTTATCAGACAGAAGAGGCCGGCAGTATTGGTCCTGTTAGGAGTGCGCGGGAATATTTTGCCCAGATTGCTGACGAGTGGGGTGCAGTATACGCTCATGTCGGAGGCAGTAACGAAGTCATTGCTCAATTGAAGGATGGGTTGTATTCTCGCCTTAGTGATGCTAATGAATATTATAACGGTGAATTTTTCCTCCGGGTCGGTACAAGGCCTGCTCCGCATAATGTGTATACATCTACTGAACGACTACGTGAACTTGCTACACGTCGTTTATTTTCTACCGAAGCATCATACCAGCCCTGGACGTTTAAAAACGACGAGCCTGGCGCGAGTTCAACTGCGCCAAGTATATTTATAAATTTTTCCCGTTTAGGTTATGAAGTAGGATGGAACTATAAGCAGGCTTCCAATAGTTACGAACGAAGTATTTACTATGAACCTGACATTGATGCCGCGACAAAAGCGCTAATTGTGGCAAAAACGGTGGTGGTTCAATTGGTTCCGGTAATTGAAAGACCAAGCGACCCGTTGCTTCATGTGGATATCGCCTTAAGCGGCCAGGGCAGAGCTTTGGTCTTTCAGGATGGAAAAGCCCTGAAAGGGATATGGAAAAATACTGCCGGTAGGACTCGTTATTACGATGCTTCTGGCTTTGAAATACAATTTAATCGCGGAGCGTTATGGATTGAGTTGGTTCCTCTGGAAAAAGAGACAAGTCTTAAGTGGTAGAAATCCAGACGGTTTTTGTTTATTTTTTTCCCGCTGAAACTACCTGGCGGTAGGCAAGAGTTTGTCAATAAGGTCAACAAAAAAATCCTCCCCCCGTGGGAAGGATTTATATTACCTTACTTTACTACTTTAGATTTTGTCTTAATACAGCGAGTACAAGCTTTCAGGCGCTGTCCATTAAATACGGAGTACTGTAAGTTGGGGAGCAATCTTACAATTGAAGACCGCATGCTATGAGATCGTTTTATAGTGCGGGAGTAAGTCTTCCCGCAGACTGCACACATTCTTGGCATAGTGGTAGGATTTAGAATAATGTAAATAGTTTTTTGCATTGAGCTAGTTCAGCCCTGAGGTTCTTTGATAGACTAACATAGTTTGGTATAATGGTCAAGAAGAGGGCTAGGTAGTAGCGGGTAGTAAGTGGCAGTAGCTTGCCCAGTCTGCCGTAAGGCAGACGGGGGGTTATGTCTGGCCACACTGAGATGTTTTGGCTTTAAAAAACTTCATTATATTAATATATTGTTTCTCGTAACCTTCTTTTTAAAAAATGTTAAAATGAACCAATTATCATCTGAATTTGCATAAATTTATGAATATACTTATAACATTTGCGATTCTTATTTTTTCCGCAATAGTGCATGAAGTGAGCCATGGGCTTATGGCTGAACGACTAGGGGACAGTACGGCCCGTGACGAGGGGAGGATAACGTTAAATCCCATTCCTCACATAGACCCATACGCGTCTATTCTTTTGCCACTACTTTTACTATGGGTAGGTTCACCGGTTATTCTGGGGGCGGCCAAGCCGGTACCGGTAAATTTTAACAATTTGCACCCCAGGCGTTTAGGAATGGTTTTGGTTAGTCTCGCCGGACCGGTAAGTAATTTTTTATTGGCTATCTTGTTTGTAATAATTCTTAAGCTCGGCTTGGCCAATGCCATTGCAGAGCCCATTCTAGTTCAGGCTATGCTTATAAACTTAGTGCTGGGTGTCTTTAACCTTATCCCAATCCCGCCGCTCGATGGCAGCAAGATTTTAGTAGCGTTTGCCCCGGACAACTGGATGCAGACTATTTTAAACTTTGAGCGTTATGGATTTATTTTAGTTCTTCTCTTCCTCTATACCGGGCTATTAAATTATATTTTGATTCCGGCAGTACTTTTGTTTGGGAAGATATTTAACGTCAGCTTGTTTTAATATGGTCACAGTATTTATTTTTCATGGCACTGCGGGTTGGCCGGAAGAAAATTGGTTTCCATGGCTTAAACAAAAGCTTGAGGAAAAAGACTGTGAGGTAATAGTTCCGCAGTTTCCAACTCCAGAAGGCCAGTCTCTTCAGGCATGGTTAGATGTGTTTCAAAAGTTTGAAGGAAAAATCACAGATGATACAATTATGATTGGCCATAGTTTGGGAGGAGTTTTTTTACTTCGATTGATGGAAAATTTTTTAGAGCCGATTAAAGCTGCGATCTTTGTTGGTACGCCTATCGGCATTGGGCAGCTTAAAAACCAACAGAGCGATAATAATTTTAGTGGGTTTGATTTTAATTGGGACAATATAAAAAACAAAGCTAAACAAGTTATGGTCTATCAGTCCGACACAGACCCCTATGTTCCTTTAGAGAACGGGAAACATCTAGCCAAGCATTTTGGAATTAACATGGCTTTTATTCCCAACGCCGGTCACTTTAACAAAGCAGCCGGGTATGTGGAATTTCCAGAGTTGTTTGAAAAAATTAAGGAAGTTTTATGACGGAATTGTTCAACAGAACGAGGGAGTTTGTAAAGGAGAGTTTTAAAAATGAAGCCCAAATGTTACATTTTGACAGGACGGTGTATTGGTTGCAGTATTTGAAACCAGATGCAGATGAAGCGTTTTTAATTGCTGCTATAGGTCATGATATTGAAAGGGCGTTCCGTCCAGCAAGGGCAGAGGTTGGGAATACACGTAAAAGTTTCTTGGATGAAGATCACTTAACCGTTCACCAAGAAGGAGGGGCTCGTATTTTAGGGGATCTTCTTACAAGAAACAGTGCAAGCGAAGAAATGGTAGAAAAAGTTAAGCACTTGGTATTTAAACATGAAGTTGGTGGAGATACAGATCAAAATTTGCTTATGGACGCAGACAGTTTAAGTTTTGTAGAAAATAACGCACAAATATTTTTATCCAAGATTGAAAATCTCGGTTAGGAAGCAGTAAAAGAAAAATTTGACTGGATGTACAATAGAATTTCGGATCCCAATGTCAAAGAAGTGGGAAAACCCTTCTATGAAAAAATGATGCAGGAGTTGAATGGGCATGCAAAACATTAAAGCACTTATTTTTGATATCGGAGGAGTGGTAACTTTTACCGATTTTCAGTCTTTGTATGCCAATTTTGCCAATCGCATAGGGATATCTCCGGAGTTTGTTAGGCAGTATCATAAGGAAAATTGGGAAAACTTACTACTCGGTGTTATAAGTTTGGAGCAATTTTTTAAAGATATGAAAAATGCGGGGGCAAACGAAGGTCTAGATTTAAAAACTATTTGGTTGGAAGAAGGACTAAAAATACAAAAAGTTAACACCGAACTACTGGACATAATTGCCAAGTTAAAAAAACATTACACAATAGGTGTATTGTCCAACCTTACTCCACCTAGGATTATGTTAGACGAATACATGAACATATATAATAATTTTGATTTTGTCATTTTATCTTGCAAGGTTAATTTAAAAAAGTCTGACTCCCGATTCTACCAATTAGCAGTGAAGCGCACAGGCGCCATGCCTTCTCAGATTGTGTTTATTGATGACATGGAAAGAAATATCATTGCGGCAGGGAATTGCGGAATGAAAAGTGTAATATATACGGATAATAAAAATTTAGAGAATGATTAACAAAGTTTAGGTATGATAGTCAATTAGTTAGAGAGGGAAACTGTTTTTTTAAGTATTTGTTAGGAAGTTAACATATTACCCTGTTGTAAAGGGTTTGTTTGACACTAAAAAATTACTATATTAAAATAAAGTATATGCAAAAGAAAGCCAAAAAAGTTACCCTGGAGTCTTTAGCCGCCGCTTTGGAGGCTGGTTTTGAACGAATGGACAAGGGTTTTAAAAAAGGTTTTAAAGAGGCCAAAGAAGACAACGAGTCTTTGGCCCGAATGGTTGCTGACGGTTTTGAGCATACAGCTAAAGATATTTTATCTTTGACTACAGAAGTTTCGGTATTAAAAGATGGTGTCGTAACGCTTGAACAGGGTCAGGAAAATATTATAGCAAGGCTGGATAATTTAGCTCCCCAATTTGAAGTTAAGCAATTAGAACGCCGGGTAAAACGTCTGGAAGACCGTGCTGGTATCCTCCATCCCCTTTAAGGTGAGTCATTTTAAAGTATAAATTCCTTCAGAAGCGAGGGAATTTTTCGTTTGACATTTAGTCGTTGCCCCAGTATAATATTGATAATTGAATAAGAGACCATCCTGCAGAGCAGGGTATTTACCTTTATCGGTCACGCAAAGGGGAAGCAACTCCAACAGGTTTCTGGAGATCTGACTACGCCAACGGCTATGTCGGACCTAAGTCTTAACAGACTAGGGTACCCACAACGTGAAAGCAGAAGATCTGACGTCTTTTGCCCGCCTTGGCTTAGCATCCAAGAGCGAGACAGGTCAGTTTTTTTATTCCTTATTCAGGAAAAAACAATTAATAGGTCATAAGTAAGTAGTTGATAGTAAACAGCTCGCTCTATGCAGTTGCTGGTTAATCGCTACATGCTATTACCTAAACACTAGGATTTCATGCCTACAGTAAACCAGTTAGTAAGAAGAGGAAGATCCCCTTTGAAGGCTCGGAGCAAATCTCCAGCACTCCAAAGAAGAATTAACCTAATCAAAAACAAAATAATTTTTATAAAAACCGGTGCTCCTTTTATGCGCGGTGTCTGCTTGAAGGTGTACACAACTACCCCTAAAAAGCCAAACTCCGCTTTGCGTAAAGTTGCCAAGGTAAAGTTGACCAACGGAATGGAAGTTCTTGCTTACATTCCTGGTATTGGCCATAACTTGCAGGAACACAGTGTGGTCATGATTCGCGGCGGCCGTGTAAAAGATTTACCAGGTGTGCGCTACCACATAGTTCGCGGAAAACTAGATACTCTCGGAGTCGACGGGAGAAAAGGAAGCCGCTCTAAATATGGAGCAAAGCGCAAGTAAGTTTATCAAGTATCAAGTTTGTAAAGTTATAAAGTAATTGCAATGCAGTCACTTGATGAACTTGATGAACTTAAAAAACTTTATACTCAAATTTATGCCAAGAAAATCCAGAAGTTACGACAAACACGTTCCAGCACCAGACCCTAAGTACGGTTCTGTTAAGTACGCAAAGTTTATAAACTACATTATGGAACGGGGGAAAAAGAACATTGCCCGCAAAATTTTATACGATGCATTAGACATTGTTACCGAAAAGATGTCCCGCGAAGCGGGATCCGGCTCCGCCGGAGCCACTGTTTCTGTAGTTGCTGACAAGAACGATAAAGATGCAAAAGGTACCCAAGAAAAGAAGATGGATGGCCGGAGTGTTTTCGACCAGGCATTAAAGAATGTCAGTCCAATCATGGAAATTAAAGGCCGGAGAATTGGTGGTTCCAACTATCAGGTTCCTATGGAAGTACAAGAACCCCGCAAGACTACTCTTGGTATGCGCTGGTTGCTGAATGCGGCTAAATCTAAAAAGGGCGCTCCTATGGCCCAACGACTCGCGACTGAAATTATGGACGCTTTTAACAAAACCGGCGCGGCCATGAAAAAGCGTGAAGACGTGCATAAAATGGCTGAAGCTAACAAAGCTTTTGCTCACTTTGCAAGGTTTAACCGCAGGTAGAGTTATAAAGTTTATCAAGCTCATAAAGTTATAAAGTGACTGCAGCTACAGACTTGATGAACTTTTAACTTGATAACATGAAGAACTTATTTTGAACTTTTACATTATAATCCACCTTCGCTAAAGCTTCGGGGGATTGCCCATTAGAAAATTAATTAAGATGGGTAAAAAGAAGAAGTCCGATCCCTTCCGCTGTGCGGGGGTGTCGGCGTTACTACGCTTTAGTGGGTGGGGTTCTCAACCCCTTGGCTAGTATCATCTGTCCCCACACAAAGAGGTGGGTTCCTCCGCAAAGGAGGAGGAAAAATAACCAGGGATTAGTTGTGGTCCCTAGCAGGGCGCTAAAGAGCGCTGAACCGCCCGACGTCCTTATAATGACGCCGGTCATGACTAACAGGTAACCTTTCATTGCTCCTCCGTCCAAGTTGTGGACACCCAAGAATATCAGTAAATTGCTTTCTGATCAAGAGTAATCAAAACTAATAACTATCAACTAAACTATTATGCCTCGAGAATATCCCATAGACGTAACCCGGAATATTGGTATTATTGCGCACATTGATGCCGGTAAGACTACTGTTACTGAGGGAGTGCTATTTAACACCGGTATGATCCATAAAATTGGCGCGGTACACGAAGGTGAAACCACAACCGATTGGATGGAGCAGGAACGAGAACGCGGAATTACAATTACTGCTGCGGCCGTTACTTGTTACTGGATACCTAAATTTATAAAATTGGCCGGTGATGTTAAACACAAAATTAACATTATTGATACGCCGGGTCACGTAGACTTTACCGTAGAAGTAGAGCGTTCCTTGCGCGTGCTCGACGGAGCCGTTACTGTGTTTGACGGAAAAATGGGCGTTGAGCCTCAGTCAGAAACAGTTTGGCGCCAGGCAGACAAATACAACGTGCCTCGCATTTGTTTTATAAACAAAATAAACCAAACCGGCGGTGACTTTTACAAGTCTCTGGACTCTATTTTAAAACGTTTGTCGCCCAACGCTTTCCCAATTCAGTTGCCTATTGGTTTTGAAAAAGATATCTGTGGTGTTGTTGATCTTATTAACATGAAGGCGTACACCTATAAAGATTATACCGACAAAGAATTTACTATTGGCGAAGTTCCTGCAGACATGCTTGAAAAAGCTAAAGAGTATCGCCATAAACTTCTTGAAAAAGTAGTTGAAAGCGACGATGTTCTTATGGAAAAATACTTGAGCGGGCAGGAACTGACCGAACAAGAATTTTTAATGGCTATTCGCAAAAGCGTGCAAAGCGGAAAGTTTTTTCCGGTTATGGGCGGGGATGGCCGCGGGATTATTGTGCAGACTTTGCTTGACGCTGTAGTAAACTTTTTGCCAAATCCAGAAGACAGGGGAGTGGTTAAAGGAACTGACATTAAGACCAAAGAACCAATTGAAAGAAAACCTATAGACTCCGAACCGTTTACAGCCTTGGCTTTTAAAATTGCTACCGACCCGTTTGTAGGAAGATTATGTTTCTTCCGCGTATATGCCGGACAATTAGCCGCAGGTTCGTATGTGCTTAACGCCCGTACCGGTGACAAAGAACGCGTAGGACGAATTGTCCGTATGCGCGCCGACGAGCGAGATGAAGTTAAGGAAGTTTTTGCCGGTGACATTTGCGCTCTTGTGGGACCTAAGAATACGTTTACCGGGGATACTCTATGCGATGTTGACCACCCTATGATGCTTGAAACTATTAAGTTCGCAGACCCGGTTATTTCCATGTCTATTGAACCTAAGACCAAGGCTGACCAGGAAAAAATGGGTATTGCTTTGTCTAAGCTTGGCGAAGAAGATCCGACATTCCATATTCGCGGTGATGAAGAAACTCAGCAGACTATTATTTCAGGTATGGGAGAACTCCACCTTGAAATTATTGTTGACCGCATGAAGCGGGAATTTAAAGTGGAAGCAAATGTTGGCAAGCCGGAAGTAGCATATAAAGAAACCATTAAGACTACAGCTGAAGCCGAGAGCAAATATATCCGCCAGTCCGGGGGTAAAGGTCAATATGGCCATGTTTATTTAAGAATTGAACCTCTTGAAAGAGGTAAGGGATATGAATTCGTAGACGAAATTGTTGGCGGTTCCATACCTAAAGAATTCATTAAGCCAGTAGATAAAGGTATTCAGGAAAGCGCTGCCAATGGAGTTATTGCCGGCTACCCGTTGGTAGATTTTAAAATAGCTTTGTATGATGGTTCTTACCATGAAGTTGACTCTTCGGAAATGGCTTTTAAAATCGCCGCTTCTAAGGGCCTGCAGGAAGTGGTTAAGCGGGCCGATCCTATTATTTTGGAACCTATTATGAAAGTTGAAGTCATAACTCCCGAAGTAAACATGGGTGACGTAATTGGTGACCTTAACTCCAAGCGCGCTCAAATAAACGAAATGACCGACCGTTTGCACCTGAAAGTCATAGAGGCATTTGTCCCTCTTTCAGAAATGTTTGGCTATGCTACTGCTCTTAGAAGCATGACCCAAGGCCAGGCTTCCTATACTATGGAATTTGACCATTACGCTGAGGTCCCAAAGAACGTTGCTGCTAAAATTATAGAATCCCGTGCTGGCATAAACGTTCGTAAGGGTATGTAATATTTATTCACAGATACACAGATTTAATGCCATCCCCTTATGGGGATGGCATTTTGAAAATAAAAAAAGCCGTCATCCTTCTGTGAAGATAGGAGAGCGGTTGTTTGGTGCGGTCGCGGGTTGATTCAGGATCAGATATGCCGAATGGCAATCCCTAGATATCGGTTCTACGATCGTAGATTACTTCTACAATCAAGACGGCTGTTAACACACCTGGCAGCGTTATCAGTGTAAGCCATCGCGGCATCCTGTTTTCTAGGTGTAGCACCCAGAAGAGAACGCAGGTAATTATGTAGAACACGACGACACCGGAAACTGAAAGCAAGATCATCATGAGCCCTCCTTTTAGAGTTAGAGCAACATGGATAAATTAGCATTAAATGGGGGATTGTAAAGCTTAATAAATGGGGTTATAATCTAAAAGTAATAATAAGATAGCAAAAGCGGACCTGTCCACCGAAGCTGTGACTGTTATAAAGTAATTTCTATTTAATAAAAATAATATGACATCCCTACAAGACATAATAAATATAGCGAAGGCGGATGGTGGCAAGTTTTTCGTTATGGACGAAACCGGTGACACAAAGTTGGTTATTATGGGAGTGGAGGAGTACCAGAAATTACTTTTGGGCAAATTGCAACAGCAAATTGTAGACGTGGAAAAAATTAACCTTGAAATAACCAAAGCCCAGCTTACCGAGCATGAAGTGGAAAAACCCGTGACTATTATTGCCCCTACGGTAAGCAGTACCTATACCGGCGGATTTAAAAGGGGAGACAGTCAGGATTTGCGGTCAGAAGTTATAGACCCAAGCTTTGACTTTGAAGGACCTAAAATTGAAATAGATGATTTATAAAGTTACTTTCTATATAGTTTGTCGTATTTACCAAAGACCCTGTACGGGGTCTTTGTGGTATACTAGAAGAAATACTTGAGTGTTTAAAAGCTAACAAAAAAACCCAATGAATTCATTTTTTGTAAAAGCTTCAAAAAAATATCTCTTTGCCGTTGCCGTTATTGTTTTGTTAGCTGCTGGCTGTGCCAAGCAGTCCAATAACCAGCCTCAGCAAACCCAGCCTACAGGAAATCAAAATCAGCCTGTGGTTTTTGACGGTAGGCTTCAAATAGATTCTCCTAAAGAAGGAGATACTGTTGGCCAAACATTTACCGTAACGGGTAAAGCTCAGGATTGGTTTGAAGGAAATATTTCCGTCGCAGTCTTGGACACTAAAGACAACCAACTTTATACCAGTAGCTTTACCGTGCCAGACAACTATGGACAACAGGCAGTTTTTAGTCAGCCCATTACCCTAGTTCGCCAAGCTGCAACCGATAGCGGTCGCATAGAGTTTATAGATTATTCCGCCAAAGACGGAAGCGTGGTTTATAAAAAAACAATTACCATTCATTTTATAAATTATACCACTTCCAACAACAACTTACTGAGTTATGCTGCTCCTCAAGATGCTTTTTCGTTCCACTATACAGACGATTTCGGTTTTAACACCGATATTAAGCAAATCCGTTCCGTCTCCTACATCCCGGTATGTAACGACAATATGGTAGCCTGCGTTTTTTACACCGGCCAAGCCTATAAGGGCACAAATTTTGAAGGCGCTGGTGTTTCTATAAATATAAATAAATCTTTAAACACAGCTGCTAAGTGCTATAATTTTGCCGTTTCGACAAATGCCGCTCAAACAAAAGTTCCCGATGTAGGCATAAACGGCCTAATATTTCGTTCTGCCACCGGTGGAGATGCCGGAGCGGGGCATTTTCATAAAGTACAAGTCTATCGTAATTTCCGGAACAACTCTTGTTATGAGATTGCCCAAAATGTATCGTATTCTAGCATAAGTAATTTTGAACCGGGATCAATAAAAGAATTTAACCAGGATGAAGCCTGGAAAAAACTTCAGACAATTATAAATAGTTTCACTTTTGGTCCAGCTGTTGCAGAGACTCCAGTGTCTGTTGCTCCTGGTCCAAACCAAGTTACCTTAACAGGAACTATTGTTTGTTTGCCCCATAGGAATGCCCAGCCAGGACAACCTCAAACTTTGGAATGTGCCATTGGACTTAAGGAGTCTGCAACTGGTAAATATTATGGTTTGAAAAATAATTATAAACCCATTTACGACACCAATTCCAAAGTTCAGGTTATTGGTACTCTCGTGGATGACTCTAAGAGTAATTATGATACCGTTGGAGCCATTGAAGTGAGCAGTATTGTTAAGTTGTAGGGGAGGGGTTAGCACTTAGTCAGACAGGGAACAGAGACTAGATTAACTAATCTACGAATGAGGAAAACAAATAACCAATAACAACTAATATGACTATTATATGTTCTTGTGTAAAGATAAACGTATCAAGTAGTTTAAAGATACAAACACTAATTAAAATATTCCTTTATCGCATTAGTTGTCATTAGTTATTCATTCGTTGCTTGCATTATTAGCTGTTTGGCTAAGTGCTAACTACTAGCCGCTCCCCCTAAAAATTCCGTTTGACAGAAACCCAAAATATCCCTAAAATATATCTTGTTCGCCTTAAAAATTAATAGCGAGCATTTTATATAAATTAATCAATATTCGTCCCTGGATCATCCGTTGCTAAAGCTTTGGATGGAAAAAGAGATCCCCTCGGCACTGCTGCTTAATCGATGAGCATCAGTGATGAGGACATCTCGGGCGAAATCATTGGTAGGTTATAGTATCTAAGCAATATTCTAATTTCAATCAATATCATAAGGCAACAAGATGATATTAAGATATTTGGATATTAAGATATTACAAACAACCAAATAAGAAAGGTGTACATATATGGCAGAAAAGTTTGACCGTACCAAGACCCACGTCAATGTTGGAACCATTGGTCACGTCGACCACGGAAAAACCACATTGACAGCCGCTTTGACTACCGTGCTCTCTAAGACCGGTGGAGCCAAAGCCCGTGCCTATGATAGCATTGACAATGCTCCGGAAGAAAAAGCCCGTGGTATTACTATAAATACCGCTCACGTAGAATATGAAAGCGCCAAGAGACACTACGCTCACGTAGACTGTCCCGGACACGCTGACTATATTAAGAACATGATTACCGGCGCCGCTCAAATGGACGGTGCTATCCTCGTAGTTTCAGCTGCAGACGGACCTATGCCTCAGACTCGCGAACACATTTTGCTCGCCAGCCAAGTTGGCGTTAAGCATATTGTTGTTTTTATGAACAAGTGCGATATGGTGCAGGATGCAGAACTTCTTGACTTGGTTGAAGAAGAAATTCGCGACCTCTTGACCAAATATAACTACCCAGGAAAAGAAACTCCAATTATCCGTGGTTCCGCCCTTAAAGCTTTGGAAGGTGATTCTTCTGAACTTGGTGAGCCAGCAGTACTGAAATTGGTTGAAACTTTGGATTCTTACATCCCAAACCCTGTTCGCCAGATTGATTTACAGTTCCTTATGCCTATTGAAGATATTTTCTCCATTGAAGGCCGCGGAACTGTGGTAACCGGAAGAATTGAACGTGGACAAATTAAGATTAATGAAGAAATTGAAATTGTCGGTCTTAAGCCAACCCAGAAGACTGTAGTTACCGGTATTGAAATGTTCAACAAGCAGTTGGACAGCGGTATGGCAGGGGACAATGCAGGTATTTTGCTTCGCGGTACCAAGAAAGACGAAGTAGAACGCGGACAAGTACTGTGCAAACCCGGTTCTATTACTCCTCACACTGAATTTGAAGCTGAAACTTACATTTTGACCAAAGAAGAAGGCGGACGTCACACCCCATTCTTCAAGGGTTATAAGCCTCAGTTCTACATTCGTACCACCGATGTTACTGGCGAAGTCATCTTGCCAGAAGGCCAAGAAATGGTCATGCCTGGTGATACGCTGAAACTGAACATCAAACTTATCACTCCAGTAGCTTTGGAAGAAAAATCCAAATTCGCTATACGCGAAGGCGGTCACACTGTAGGTGCTGGTGTAGTTACTAAGATAACAAAGTAAGTAGACGCCCTTATAAAACTTCTAAATTATTACGTTATTTTAGAAGCTATATATAAAATCCCTCCGCTACTGCCGGAGGGATTTTATATTGAGATTTTCTTCATAAAAACAGTCTTTATATACATTAAATATAATGCTACAATTTAGGTATGAAAAAAGTCGTGGTTGGAATTATATCTAGAAAAAATAACGAAGGCGAAAAGAGTATCTTTTTGTTAAATCTAGTAAGGATTTCGGCCAATATACAGGTTTTTACTACCCCCCCGGAGGTCATATTGAAAAAAATGAAGAGGTTGCAGAAGGATTAATTAGAGAGATTAAGGAAGAATTAGGCTTAGATATAAAACCACTGCTATTGCTGGAAGTTGCTCCTGCTGATATAAAAGACGAGGAGGCATATTGGTATGCTTGTGAAATTGTGGGAGGGGATTTAAAAATAGACAACAAAGAAGTCGTCGATGCCCGATATTTCACCAAAGAGCATCTAAAGCAAATAGAAATGTGGCCCGCGACAAAACATTTTTTTAACACATATATTTTTAAAGAAAGAGTTCTTTAAGCGGCTGGAGTTTAACTGTTAGCACAACATATTTTTATATATTTGTCAATAAGACGTAATTGCTAATAAATTCTTAACAAACCATTTGACAAAATATGAAACGTGGTATAAAATAGCACAAGTGACCTATTTAAGGTTATTAAAAACCTTAGGTAATGTTGCTATTTTTAACATTTATGTACCGCTAAGCCTCTAATTTAAAGGGTCAAACGGGAAGCAAATTAACAAATGGAAAAGGAAGCCTCACAGCCAAGAATCCGCATAAAAATAAGGGCTTACGATCATAAACTGATTGACCAAAGCGCCAAGCAAATTGTGGATACTGCCAAGAGAACGGGAGCTACTATTTCGGGTCCCATTCCTCTTCCAACAGAGCATAAAAAGTATACTGTGCTCCGCTCCACTTTTGTCCACAAGGACAGCAGGGAGCAGTTTGAAATGCGCGTACATAAGCGACTAATAGATATATTGCAAGCTACACCCAAGACCATAGATGCGCTTACTAACCTCAATTTGCCCGCCGGTGTGGACGTAGAGATAAAGATGTCGTAATATATGACCACATAGTAAATTAGTTCCAATAAGTAAGAGTTTAAAAAAACTAAACTTACTGGAAAACGATTTGCCAACATACGTAAAATTGGATTTATCCATATTTATTGATGCGGGCATATCGCCCGTATTTTTTTAAACAAACTAATGACTAAACTAACAAATAACTAATATTAACCAATGACAGCTAATTTATACTAGAACGCATTAGTTTTTATTTGCAGTATTTGTTCATTTGCAGATTAGTTAATTTTTCCCACATACATGAATTTCCTCGTAGGCCGAAAAATAAATATGTCCCAATATTTTGACCAAAGCGGAGAGGTTATTCCCGTTACGGTTATTAAGGGTGCGCCTATGGTAGTTACTCAGGTTAAAACAGCAGAAGGTAAAGATAAATACTCAGCGGTGCAGGTAGGAACTGGTAAAAAGAAAAAAGTATCAAAATCCCTAGCGGGACATACCAAAGATTTGGGTGCTTTTGCGGATTTATCAGAATTTAGGGTAACAGACGAGAGCGTGTATACTCTTGGGCAGAAAGTCGATCTTTCTGGTTTTCAAGTTGGCGAGATTGTTGACGTTATTGGTACTTCCAAGGGGCGGGGTTTTGCCGGAGCAATGAAGCGTCACGGTTTTGCTGGTTTTCCGGCCAGCCACGGACACAACAAGCCGCGTTCTGTAGGTTCCATTGGACAACGTTTTCCTCAGCACGTTCGAAAAGGAATGCGCATGGCAGGACATTTCGGTAACCAGCAGGTAACAGCTAAAAATTTACAAGTTGTGGAAGTTGATCCAGTAAAAAACTTAATTTCAGTAAAAGGCGCAGTTCCGGGACCCAGAAACGGTATGATAAAGGTGGTTTCCACCGGTAAAGTAAAACCTCTAGTGAGAGTATTTGAACTAGTTGAAGATAAGAAAAAGAAATAGTATGAGTAATGTAGTAGGTAGGAAGTAGCCATTCAGGGAGAACCTGGATTGCTACAGGCTACTCTCCTACAACCTACTACCTAGATTTATGAAAGTATCCTTATATAATCAAAAAGCTGAAAATGTTGGCGAGATTGAGTTAAACTCAAAGATTTTTGACATAAAACCGAATATTCATTTATTGGCTGAAGCGGTCCGTGTCCACAGAAACAACGCCCGCCAGGGAACCAGCCATACCAAAACTCGCGGCGAAGTAAGTGGTGGAGGTAAAAAACCGTGGAAACAAAAAGGCACTGGACGCGCCAGAGCTGGCAGTACCCGTAGTCCTATTTGGCGTCATGGTGGAGTTACTTTTGGCCCCCGTTCCAATCAGAATTGGGAACTTAAGATGAATAAGAAGGCCAAAACCAAGGCATTGTTTATGTCACTCTCAGACAAAGCCCGGAATAACCAGTTTATTGTAGTAGACCTTATAGAGCTTACCCAGCCAAAGACTAAGGAATTTAACGCAGTTATTTCTGCTTTTAAAAAAGGCTCTAAAGAATTTGGCAAAAAGCAACTTTTTATTATGCCCAAGAAGGACGACAAGCTTTCCAAAGCATCCCGAAACCTCACTTCAATAACTCCCGTGCTTGCTTCCAGTCTAAATATTTTTGACGTAATGAAAGCAGATTCCCTATTTGTTCTTAAAGACAGTCTTCCGGTAATTGAAAAAATTTATTTGAGAGAAAGAAAGAAAAAATAATCTAGCTTGTAGCCAGTAGCCTCTAGTAATTCAGGCTTACCAGCTACTTGCTATTACCTTCCCCCATGGCTATTTTTAATAAAACAACTGAAGATCAGAAACAGTCTGTACCCGCGACAACTTCCGCGTTAGCGCAACATTTGCAAGGCATTTTAATCCAGCCGAGAGTTTCCGAGAAAGCCGGCAATATGTCCAAAGCAGGTAAGTATGTATTTCAGGTTGCGAATTCCGCTAACAAAATTTCTGTAAAGAAAGCTATTGAACAGACTTACAAAGTTAAAGTCGTGCAGGTAAATATGATTACTAACAAAGGTAAGAACAGAACATTCGGGAAGACAAGCGGAAGAACAAGTGATTTTAAAAAAGCCATTGTTACCTTAAAAGAAGGCGACAGAATAGAGGGAGTAACAGAAACAGTATAAGCTCCAAGTTTAAATGTTATCAAGTTCGTTAAGTGGACTGCGATAACTTTAAAAACTTTATAACTTGATAAACTACTACTTATGGCAGTTAAACTCTACAAACCAACATCGGCAGGACGGCGCATCCACAGTGTGACCGACTATTCCGTATTGGATAAGAAAGAGAAGACTTTAAAGTCACTTATCGTTTCCGGAAAAAATTCTTCTGGTCGTAACAATAGTGGAAAAATTACTGTTCGTCACAGAGGCGGCGGAGCTAGAAAAAAAGTCAGAATTGTAGATTTTTCTAGGGAAGATAAAAAAGACATACCTGCTATTGTAACGTCTATTGAGTACGATCCCACCAGGAGCGCTTTTATTTCTTTGCTCTCTTACCACGATGGCACCAAGCGTTACATGCTAACTCCGCAAGGTTTAAAAGTTGGCCAGAAAGTTGTGTTTAGCGAAACTGCAGAAATTCTCCCGGGTAACAGGTTGGCTATAAAAAATATTCCCGTAGGTTCTTTAATTCATGATATAGAACTCATTCCCGGACACGGCGGCAAAATGGCCCGAAGCGCAGGCGCTTATGCTACGCTTCAGACAACAGAAGCCGGATATAGCTTACTTAAACTTCCGAGCGGGGAAATTCGCAGGGTAAAAGAGACAGTCTTGGCTTCAATTGGCCAACTTGCAAATGCTGACTGGATGAATGTAAGAATCGGAAAAGCTGGGCGAAAAAGGCATATGGGTTGGAGGCCAAGCGTTCGTGGTAAAGTTATGAACCCGGTAGACCACCCTCATGGCGGTGGAGAAGGCCATAACCCAATTGGACTTAAATATCCGAAAACTCCCTGGGGTAAACATGCACTCGGAGTAAAGACACGTAGCAAGAAGAAATATAGCAACCGAATGATTGTAAAGAGAAGAACTAAGTAATTTATTAGCGCTTAGTAGGGAGTAGCCATACAGGCTATTAACATCATCTACTAACTACCAACTACTAACTACCATATGTCCAGATCACTCAAAAAAGGCCCATTTATAGACCCAAAACTCCTTAAAAAAGTTTTAAATTCTAAAGCTGGTAAAGACCAGATAAAGACCTGGTCCCGCGATTCTACTATTTCTCCCGAAATGGTCGGTTTTACTTTTTTGGTCCACAACGGAAGAGCTCATTTGCCGGTGTTTGTTACCGACAACATGGTAGGGCACAAACTTGGTGAATTTTCATTGACCCGCAAGTTTAACAGGCATGGTGGTAAAATGGCTAAGGAACAGGAAGCTGCCAAAGCGGTAGCCGAAAAGGCTAAGCTGACTGCAGCAAAGGAACCGGCAAAATAGATTAGCTAGCGTGTAGGAAGTAGTAGGTAGGAAGTAGCCACACAAGGCTGCGCTTGCCGGGCTAACAACTCTTCACTACCAACTAATAACTTTCCCTATATGGCAAACAAAGCATCTACAACTAAAGAGAAGACGATTGTCACAGCATATGCTCGCAATCTTCATGTTGCTCCGCGCAAAATGCGCCTGGTTACTAATTTGGTAAAAAACATGTACGCTTTGGATGCCTTGGTTCAGTTGCAACATGCTAACAAGAAAGCTGCTCCTATGGTAGTTAAGCTGATTAAATCTGCCATTGCTAATGCAGAGCATAATTTTTCTTTAAAACCTGAAACTTTGTATATTAAAAGCATCACCACGGACATGTCCAACGTTCTCAAACGTTATTTTCCAAGAGCCCGCGGTAGTGCCTTTATTATTCGAAGGAAATTATGTCATGTTAATTTGCAACTGGAAGACCGCAGTAAGGGCAAGGCTCGTGCCGGTAAAGCTTCTCTATTTAGGAAAGATACAGCCGATACAGTACCGAGCGTAGATCAAAAGGATGCGACCAATGAACGTATGACAGATGAACCGACAAAGAAAACTCAGATTTCCAAAACAAGCGAACAAAGGAAGATGAACACAGTAGCAAATAAGCGAAGATTATTTAACAGAAAAACCGGAGTATAAAACTAGCTCAAAGTCTATAAAGTTATCAAGTTCATCAAGTGGACTGCAGTAACTTTATAAACTTGATAACTTTTAACTTAAATAACTACTATTATGGGTCATAAGATTAATCCTACATCGTTCCGTATAAAGATAACTGATACCTGGAAGTCCAGGTGGTTTTCCAAAAATAATTACAAAGAGCAATTACAGGAAGATGTAAAGATCCGGGAATATTTGGAAAAACATTTAAAGAAGTCGGGGCTTGTAAGGATTGACATAGAAAGATTTAACGATGGCACTATTACGGTAATTGTAAAAACCACTAAACCCGGGTTAATAATTGGCAAGGGCGGGGCTGGAATTGAAGATTTGAAGAAAAAAGTTAAAAGTAAATTAGGCATTAGGAAAGAACTTAAGGTAAATATAGAGGAAATTCGTGATGTAAACTTGCAGGCGCTGGTTATAGCTAACACCATAGCGGAAAATTTAGAAAAACGCATGGCTTTTAGAAGGCTCATGAAGCAATCACTGGAACAGATTATGAACGCGGGAGCCAAAGGAGCTAAGGTTGCCATTGGTGGACGCTTAAATGGAGCTGATATTGCTAGAACAGAACATTTGTCTTCCGGAAAAATTCCTTTGCATACCCTGCGAGCCGATATAGACTTTGCGCGATCTACCGCATTTACCACTTACGGCACTGTTGGGATAAAAGTCTGGATTTATAAAGGTGATATTTTTGATGTTATAAATACCGCAAAGAACAGAGAATTGGTTAAGGAGAAAGAAGAGAAAATTAAGTAATAGCAACGAGCATTTAGTAGTTAGCGATTAGCCATTTAGGCTAAACTCTAGCCGCTAATAACTAATAATTACCCCTATGCTTATCCCTAAAAAACTCAAACACCGCAAACACCATCGCGGTCATACAAAAGGCCAGGCCAGTGCCGGCAACGCTATTGCTTTTGGAGCCTTTGGACTAAAGGCCATGGAAAGTTCCTGGGTTACCGCTCGTCAAATTGAGGCAGCTCGTAGAGCCATGACAAGGTATGTCCAACGCGGCGGTAAGATTTGGATAAGACTCTTTGCCGACAAACCGGTAACTCTCCACGGTAACGAAAGTCCTATGGGTGGCGGTAAAGGTGCTGTTGATCACTTCGTCTGTGTGGTAAAAAAAGGAAAGATTTTATTTGAAATGGATGGTGTGACTAAAGAACAAGCACAGGAAGCCATGAGGCTAGCTAGCTATAAACTTCCGGTAAAAAGCAGATTTTTGGTAAAAGAATAGCAATGTTAATTAGCATGTAGTAAGTAGTAGGTAGGAAGTAGCCACACAAGGCTCCAACTGCCCGGCTACCCGCTACTAACTATCCACTATCAACTAGTATGAAATTTAAAGAACTTACAACTAAATCTGAAGCGGAAGTCCGGAAGATGCTCGAAGAACTACAGGTTGAGTCCCATGCGTTGGCGCTTAAGATCCGCTTGTCCCAGGAAAAAACTACACATAAACTTAAAGGCATGAAGAGAGATATAGCTAGAATAATGACTTATTTGCATAATGTCAGAAAAAGTAATTCCTAATTATGGATACAATTATTAAAAAACAGAATATGACCGGAGTGGTTGTTTCGGATAAAATGGACAAAACCGTTGTGGTAAAAGTGGACATGAAGAAACGCCATGCCAAGTACAAGAAGACATACACGGTATCTAAGAAGTTCAAAGCTCATGACGAAGCCAATGAATACCACACCGGAGACAGGGTTGTTATAGAGTCTACTCGTCCAATTAGCAAAGACAAGAAGTTTAAAGTTATTAAGAAGATCTAGTAAACAGTGATTGCCTTTTTGACCACCTGATACTAACTATTCACTACCAACGAGAAACATCCTTATGTTACAAGTACGATCCTGGATTAAAATAGCAGACAATACCGGCGCGAAAATCGTCAACGTATTCAGCGTAAACGGCAAGAACAGTAATCGTTTTGCTACGGTTGGCGATGTTATTGCCGGATCGGTCAAGCAATGTTCCCCCAACGGAATGGTAAAAAAAGGGGATAAGGTTTATGCTGTAATCGTACGCTTACGAAAAGAAATGCGCAGGAAAGACGGTTCCTATATCAGATTTGACGAAAATGCAGGAGTTTTAGTGGACAAGGAGAAAGGCGAACCCCGCGGTAGCCGTATATTCGGCCCCATACCCAGAGAAATTCGCGATAGGGCTAAGGGTAAGTATAAGGACGGTTTTCATAAAATAGTTTCTTTGGCTCCAGAGGTAATATAAATACATTTAATCTTCAAATGAAAACAAATCTACAAATACCTACAAATTCTCACAGTTAGCATTTGTAGACATTTGGAGATTTGAAACCATTAGTAGATTTGATAGATTAACAAGATTATGAATAAACTCAAAATTAGAAAAGGCGATACTGTAAAGGTTATTTCCGGCAAAGACAAGGGCAAGACCGGCAAGGTTATGCAGGTATTCCCCAAGTCTGCTAAAATTGTTGTGGATAATGTTAATATGCACACCAAGTTTGAAAAGTCCAAGCAAGCAGGACAGCCGGGAAAGAAAATAACATTTACCGCAGCGTTCCCTGTTTCTAAGGTAATGCTGGTAGACAGTAATTCTAGTCATCCCACCAGAGTTGGTTACACTTTCCTGGAAAACGGTAATAAACAGAGAATTGGCAGGAATAGCAAGAAAGCAGTTTAACTAGCATGTAGTAAGTAGTAGGTAGGAAGTAGCCAACTAAGGCTTTAACTGCCCGGCTACTCGCTACTAACTACTCACTACCAACTAATACAATTATGGAAAGATTACAAGAACAATTTAATACGCAGATTGTACCGGCTCTAAAGGTAAAATTTGGCTATAAGAACATAATGCAGGTGCCAAAAATTACCAAAGTTGTTGTCAACGTAGGCGTGGGCAAGGTCAAGGAAGACAAGAAGAAAGTTGACCAAATTGCTGAAGAGCTGAAAAAAATTACCGGTCAGGCTTGCGTAAAGACTAAAGCAAGAACTTCCATTGCCGGATTTAAAGTCAGGGAAAACCAGATTGTCGGCGTTATGTGTACTCTTCGCGGTTACCGGATGTACAGCTTTCTGGATAAACTTATACATGTTACCTTGCCAAGAGTTCGAGATTTCCAGGGTGTGAACAAAAACGGTTTTGACGGACGAGGCAACTACCACCTGGGCATGAAAGAACAGCTTATTTTCCCGGAAATCTCCAGCGAATCACTAGATAACGTCTTTGGCCTGGAAGTGTCTATAGTTACCAACGCCGGGAAAGATGAACCGGTGAGAGAAATGCTTACACTAATGAAGTTCCCTTTTAAAAAGCAATAAGTTATCAAGTAAAAAGTTATCAAGTGGAAAGGCTTGAAACTTTAGAACTTTAAACTTTCTACTACTATTATGGCAACTCAAGCACATATTGCAAAAGCAAAGAGAAGCAGGATAAAACCTAAATTTTCTACCAGGATTATTAGGCGCTGTTGGAAGTGCGGACGTAAGGCTGCTTATATGAGAGATTTTGATATGTGCAGGATTTGTTTTAGGGAGCTGGCCAGTAAAGGCGAAATCCCCGGAGTCAATAAAGCGAGCTGGTAATAATCAATTTTAAATTTTAAATCTTCAATTCATAATGAATTTTCAATAAAGTAGTTTTCTCCGCCCATTGCTGATGAAAATTAAAAATTGAAAAGTAAAAATTTTAAGTCTATGTATACCGATCCAATTGCTGACATGTTAACAAGAATACGTAACGCTTCCGTGGCTCATAAAAATGAGCTTGTTTTACCTTTTTCTAAGTTCAAGGCAAGCCTGGCAAAAGTATTGCTTAAGGAAGGTTTTGTGAGCGGAGTTAACGAATTGACCGGTCAGCATAAAATGCTGCAGATTAACTTGAAATACACTCCCAGCGGCGAACCTGTAATTGGGGGCATTAAAAGGGTGAGCAAGCCGGGACAACGAATTTATATGGCTTCCGAAAAACTTCCTCGTACTAACAGCGGTTACGGAATTACTGTAGTATCCACTTCCAAAGGTTTGCTAACCGACAGGGAAGCCAGAAAAGATAAAGTCGGCGGAGAAGTGGTTTGCCAGGTATGGTAGGGAAGTAGAAAGTTATCAAGTCGAAAGTAGAAAGTACTTCAGAACTTGGTATCCCATACTTGCAACTTTTAACTTTAAACTAGTAACTAATTTTTATGTCCAGAGTCGGAAAAAAACCAGTAATCATTCCCGCGGGAGTGAAAGTAGAAAAGTCCTCCAAGGGGGGAGAAACCATTTTGACCGTAACCGGTCCTAAGGGGGCTTTAACTTTGGAAGTCCACCCTAAGGTAGACGTCCAGATTTCCGAACAAGAGGTCTTAATTGACGTTAAGAATAAAGACAATAAAAAAGAAAAAGCCTTGTGGGGCTTGTTTCGGGCCTTAGTTCAGAATTTGGTTGATGGCGTAGTTAAAGGTTTTGAAAAGAAACTTGAAATAAACGGGGTAGGCTTTAAGGTGGCGGCCCAGCCAGGCAAGCTTGTCATGGCTTTGGGTTTTTCCCATCCGGTAGAAGTTGTTATCCCTAAAGATTTAACCGCGACAGTAGATAAGAATATTATTACCATTGCCGGAGTAGACAAACAGCGCGTAGGCCAGTTTGCCGCAGAAGTTCGCGAGCTTAAAAAACCTGAGCCGTATAAAGGCAAAGGAATTAAGTATATAGATGAAGTCATTGTCAGAAAAGCCGGAAAAGTCGTTAAAGTAGTAGGCGGAGGCAAATAAAAAGCGTAAAGTTATAAAGTCCATCAAGTTCATCAAGTGGGCTGCAGTAACTTTATAACTTGATAAACTTTATAACTTGACAAACTAGTATATGAACAAGAATAAACAGAAACAATTTAAACGGACAATTCGCCACAAGAGAGTGCGCAGTGTTGTTAGTGGTAGCTCTCAAAAGCCTAGGCTTGCTGTGTTCAGGGCGAACAAGCACATTTACGCCCAGTTAATAGACGATAAGACCGGTACGACCCTTTCGGCGGCATCTAGCGCAGAAATTACCAAGAAAGACAAGAAGACCAGTGTTGCCGGAGAGGTTGGAAAAGCTATTGCCGCTAAGGCTATGGCAAAGAATATTTCTGAAGTTGTGTTTGACCGTGGCGGTTATGCATACCATGGACGGGTGAAAGCTTTGGCCGAAGGTGCCAGAGAAGGTGGACTTAAATTCTAAAGAATTAAGAACCAAGAACCAAATAACAAGTAACAAATATTGCAGTTGCAGTCCTTTGGAACTTGGACACTTGGACCTTGAGATTTAAAAACATTTATGGAAAAGCGAAGACGACAATCCAATAGTGACCAAGGCCGTGAAAAGAGTGAGTTTGACCAAAAAGTGGTTGAAGTAAAGAGAGTTACTCGCGTAGTTGCCGGCGGTAAACGCATGCGTTTTAGGGCGTTGGTTGTTATTGGCGACCACAAAGGCAAAGTGGGTATGGGCCTTAAGAAAGGGGCGGATGTTTCCGAAAGCGTAAACAAAGCAGTTAACCAAGCAAAGAAGAATATGGTTACGCTTCCTCTTGTAAATGAAACCATTCCCCACGGACTGAATGTTAAATACAAATCCAGCAGTCTTATGCTTAAGCCTGCCCGCCAAGGTACCGGTGTTATTGCAGGGGGCGCGGTTCGTAGTGTTATGGAACTGGCTGGTGTGAAAAATGTTGTCAGTAAAATGCTTGGCAGTAATAACAAAGTGAACAATGTTAAAGCAGTATTCGCCGCTTTTAAGAAAATGAAGAGCAAAGAAGCTTTAAGTGCAATGAGAAAGTAATTCCATAGTCAGTAGTAGGAAGTAGTAAGTAGCCACACACGCTATCAACTGCATCTGCTGGCTACCAACTACCAACTACCACCTACTAACTAATTACTCTATATGATTAAACTCCATCAGTTAAAAAAGCATCCAAAATCAACCCATCGCCGCAAAGTTGTAGGCCGTGGTTTGGGTAGCGGACATGGTACCTATTCCACCCGCGGTGGTAAAGGGCAGACTGCCAGAACTGGACACAGCAAAATGCCAGTTGGTTTTGAAGGTGGACGCCAGCCTCTTATTCGTCAAATGCCTAAGAACCGAGGTTTCCGCTCTTTAAACGAAAAACCGAAAGCGGTATCTTTAAGTAGATTGAATGTTTTTAGCGAAGGTGATACAGTAGATTTAGCGGGACTTAAACTAAAGAATATTGTTAACAAGAACGTTAATCTGGTAAAGATATTGCAAGGTGAAATAAAAAAGAAACTGACCATAAAACTACCCGTTTCAGCCTCAGCCAAAGAAGCCATTGAAAAAGCAGGCGGAAGCGTCGTATAATTGACTAATTGAAAAAAACTAATGGCTAAGTCAAGGAATAATAACTAATGACAACTAATTCCTATTAGCACGCATTGGTTGTCATTAGTTATTTGGTTCCTCTATTTGTAGATTAGTTAATTCAATAATGAACCTATGAACAAACTCTCACTTGTTTGGAAAACAAAAGACCTTCGCACTAAAATTTTGATTGTGCTGGGTCTTTTATTGTTAACTAGGGTTTTGGCTCACGTTCCTATTCCGGGTATAGATGCCAGTCAATTGAAGGCCTTTTTCCAGCAGAGCCAATTTTTTAGCTTGCTTGATATTTTTTCCGGTGGCGGCCTAACTAACTTCTCCATAGCTATGCTTGGTGTTGGTCCCTACATTACGGCGTCTATCATTATGCAGTTACTTACTATTGTCATTCCCTCCCTTTCGGAAATGTCCAAAGAGGGTGGGGAAGCAGGCAGGGCGCAAATTAACCAGTATACCCGTTATTTAACCATCCCACTGGCTATTTTACAGGCTTTCGGAACCATCCATTTATTGCAATCCCAAGGAGGCGCCGCCATATTGGGAGCCTTTAGTCCTTTTCAGTGGTTTATTACATTGCTCAGTGTAACTGCTGGAACTTTGTTGGTAATGTGGCTCGGTGAAATTATGTCAGAATACGATGTGGGTAATGGTATTTCCCTTATTATTTTTGCGGGTATTGTGGCGCAGTTGCCAGCCAGCATTACTTTTTTACAGGGTTGGTATGACCCTAGTAAATTGCCGGTTATTTTAGGTTTTGCCGCCGTGATTCTAATAGTTATTGGCGGAGTGGTTCTTGTTACCGAAGCTCAGCGCAATATTCCGATTGCTTATGCCAAGCGCGTTAGGGGCAATAAACTATTTGGGGGAGTCGATACTCATCTTCCATTGCGTCTAAACCAGGCCGGTGTCATCCCAATTATTTTTGCCATTTCTGTCATGTTGTTTCCGGCGCTTATTGCCCAGTTCTTTATAAATGCTAAATCAGTATTTCTGGCCAATAACGCCCAGCGGGTAATTGACCTGTTTAATTCCCAAGGGTATTTTTACGCAACAACTTATTTTGTTTTGGTTATGGCGTTTACCTACTTTTACACCGCGGTTGTGTTTAATCCTACTGAAATTGCAGAAAATGTCCAGAAAAACGGGGGCTTTGTTCCAGGCCTTCGTCCTGGGGCCCAGACCGCGGATTTTCTTAGCATGGTGCTTAACCGGATTACTTTAGCGGGTGCTTTCTTTTTGGCCGTTATCGCCATTTTGCCTATTCTTTTGCAAAACATAACCGGCACCGCCTCTCTTACTTTTGGCGGCACCGGCCTACTGATTGTGGTTTCCGTAGTCATTGAAGTCATAAAGAAAATAGAAGCACAGCTGACCATGCATGATTACGAAGGCTTCTAGCACGATCGCAGTGAGTACATAGTAACCTTTCTCCAATTCATGGAGAGATTGGTCCGCTTTGAGAGCACCGAGAGAGGTTAATAATTAGCTAATGACAATCTACCTAAAACCTGCCATAATAGTGGCAGGTTTTAGGTATTACATATATGATACAAACAATCCTTTTTGATGTAGACGGGGTAATAATCAAGCTTAGAGAAAAGTATTTTTCGACAAAGCTTATAGAAGATTTTGGAATGCCTCTTAATCAGGAAGCGATAAATTCTTTTTTCCAAAATGATTTTTTGCTTTGCGAGAAAGGGGAAAAAGATTTAAAAATTGAACTTGAAAAACAAATTACATTGTGGGGTTATCCAGGTACAGTGGAAGAACTTACTCAGTTCTGGTTTTCGGGAGAAGCCGAATTGGTGCCTGAAGTGGTAGATTCTATTAAAAATGTCCGAAGTAAGGGAGTAAAGTGTTTTCTCTCTACTAATAACGAAAAATATCGCGTAGATTATTTGTGGAACACGGTTGGAATAAAAAATTTCATGGACGGCTACTATTCTTCCGCCGTTGTTGGCCATATGAAGCCTCAGAAAGAGTTTTGGCAAGAAATTCATAACCGTTTGGGTAATACTCCTAAAGACACCGTGTTAGTTTGGGATAACCAAAAGGACATGTCCAATTCTGCTTCCGAGTTTGGTTTTTGGGGAGAATTATTTACAGACAACCTCTCGTATCAGAAAACAATGAACAAGTATTTAAAATAGTGCATGGAAAAAAATTTATTTGAACATCTTATTACAGAGGCTGTGTCTGCACTTCCGGAATTAATTCGGTCGAAACTTGATAATGTAGAAATTGTCTTGGAAGAAGGGGAGTCGCCGAACAATAGTTTGTTTGGACTATATCATGGAGTGTCTCAACTAAATAGAGGATCTAGCTATGGCATGGGTATGACACTGCCTGATAAAATTACCATTTGGAAAGATACTATAGAAAAATTTGCCGGTGGTGATGACAAAATTCCTTCGCTGGTACGCCGTGTGGTCTGGCATGAAATTGGTCACCATTTTGGTTTTAATGAGCAGCAAATTCGGAAACTGGAACAAAAATGGGAAGATGAAAAAAAATTGTAAATCAATTTAACAATTCCATATTTTCTCGGCCGAGAAAATATGAATTATTTTACTAAGGGGATAAGGGTTAGTGTGCATTTAGGCATAGGCCATTTTTCTTCTTTTCTTGACAAAATGACTAAAAAGACATATAATAGTGGTTCAATTTAAATGAATGTGATATAA
>Ga0163150_10000865_pt1 | contig 54109 bp, 64 predicted proteins | sample OliLakLV19P2IB_FD_148628 | JGI IMG/M metagenome (GOLD analysis project Ga0163150, IMG submission 148628) | Freshwater microbial mat bacterial communities from Lake Vanda, McMurdo Dry Valleys, Antarctica - Oligotrophic Lake LV.19.P2.IB | ecosystem: Environmental > Aquatic > Freshwater > Lake >...
GAGTATTTGGCAGTCATGAAGCTCAACATGGACCGAGGAACCGGAGTATCTCGTACCCCGATTTTATGTTTTGTTGGACTTGTGGGAACTGGTAAAACAACAATGGCTGTGTCTGTTGCCGAAGCAATTGGACGCAAGTTCGCTCGTATTCCATTTGGAGGTATGGCGGACTCACTTGAATTGCGTGGTCAATCTCGCATGCATGCGGAAGCTGAACCAGGAAAGGTTATTAAAGCGCTGCGCACAGCCGGATCTCGAAACCCAATTATTCTGCTTGATGAAATTGATCGTGTGACTGACCAAGGACGAGCATCTATCATGGGAGTCCTCGTTGAGCTACTTGATCCAGAACAAAACCATGCCTTTGTAGACAACTATATTGATTACCCTGTGGACCTGTCTCAAGCGCTTTTTATTGCAACGGCAAACAATACTACAAACATCGCAACAGCGGTTATGGATCGACTTGAGCCAATTACGATGCCTTCATATAATGACCAGGAAAAAATTGTCATCGCAAAAACATATATTCTTCCAAAGGTACTCAAAGAAGCAGCACTTCCTGATGGAACAATCACCATTGATGACGAAGTATGGATCAATATAGCCCGTCCGCTCGGCTTTGACGCAGGTATTCGTACCCTAGACCGTACTGTTCAAGGAGTAGTCCGTAAAATTGCAAAATTATACGTTGAAGGCAAAGGGACTCAATTCCACATTACCAAAGATAACGTAAAAGAGTATCTTCCTCAGTGGTAATAAACATTATGGGTAGTTGATGGTATAATGCTTCATCGATTTCTATTGTCAGTAGGAGACAATGATGTCAAATCCATTTGATGATATAAGACAGCAACAGGAAGATGAAAATGCTATTCGACAAGACTCAGTTGAAAAAATGAAAGAAGAACGTGTTCAGAAGGCCGCAATCCGTGCGCAATATGCTCCTTTCGTTACTGAGGTGATTACCCAGTTGCGGGATGTATTATACACGGGTGCAAATGTCACAGGTGATGGTAGCTCTGATAATTGGATCATATGGAGTGGACTCCATACTTGGAACTATGTTGATGTAAATCTCGTTTGGGAGGCGGATGTCCCTCATCACTTTAATGTCACACGCAATGTTCCAAGTAATATATATAAACCGGTAAGGATAGTAGAAAGTGGATTAAGCCGGGATGAGCTGGTAAAGGCGCTACGCGCAACACTCGATTAGTTCTGGGTATGGGCTGGGAAGTCTCTTCCCAGCTTTTTATGATGAAGGAAACCCTACATATTAGTCCTACTACTAATCCATATAATGCATTGACGTTTGTTCTCCCACCAATGGCATTGGTTCACAACCTGTAGTCTAGCTCTGTTCATCGATTTATTGTCTAGCTCAACATTTGCTTCAATTAGTGATACACTAGGGAACTAATTATGGCTCCACTTAAATTTATTGCACTCTCCGGAACAACCGGAGTTACCGAAAACCTCTATATCTACGAGTATGAAAATGACATGATCATTGTCGATTGTGGTGTTGGATTTCCTGATGCTGACATGTATGGAGTAGACCTTGTTATCCCTGACTTTACCTATGTTCGACAAAACGCGAAAAAGCTTCGAGGTATTGTATTAACCCATGGACATGAAGATCATATTGGTGCGATCCCCTTTTTATTAAAAGATGTAAAAGCTCCGATCTATGGATCACCACTTACGATTGGCTTCATTAAAGAAAAACTTCGAGAATATAATTTGAAAGACGTGAAACTTAATGTCTTTGATCCTGAGAAGGGTCACGTTAAACTTGGTGTCTTCACGATCACCCCATTCCGAGTATCCCACTCTATTCCAGATGCGTGTGGGCTGTGTATTGATACTCCTGAAGGAAAGATGTTCCATGTCCCTGACTACAAGTTCGATTGGACTCCAGTTGACGGAAAACCGTTTGATATTTCTAAGGCTGCTCTTCTTGCATCAGATGGAGTGCTAGGGCTCGCGAGTGATGCACTTGGATCAACTGCTCCAGGGCACACTGAAAGTGAAAGCACTATTACGGGGATGATTGAAACTATTGCTCGCAACGCGAAAGGAATCATCTATTTTAGTACCATAAGCAGTAACATTTCTCGTATGCAGCAAGCAATTTGGGCTGCTGAGCGCACCAATCGTAAAGTCGCCTTCATAGGACGTTCAATTATTAGCAAAGCTGATATTGCTAAAAAGCTTGGGTACTTAAAGTATAAACAAGATGTTGTGGTTGATGTGCGTGAGGCACGGAAGCTCCATAAGGATAAAGTGCTCTATATTATCTCTGGTACCTATGGTCAGCCAGGAAGTGCGATGTACCGAGTTGCAATGGGCGAGCATGATCGCTTAAGTGTCGGAGAAAATGATACCGTTATTTTTTCAGCAGACCCTGCACCACCAGGTGCGAAGGCAAATGTTGACTTCATTGTTGACCGGCTTCTTGAAATGAATGTTGATGTGCACTACTACGACATGCAGGAGAATTTACACGTTTCAGGACATGGAAGTATGGAGGACATAAAGACGTTAATTGGGCTTATTAAGCCACAATTCTTGATACCAATTGGAGGAACAATTCGTCATATGCGTGCATATGCAAATATCGCTGTTGAGATGGGACACAAGCGTGAGAATGTGCTTGAGCTTCGAGGAGGAGATGTTGTTGAATTCCAAAAGGGAAGAACACAAAAGGGTGAACGTGTTCCTTCAAAAGACATTCTGGTTGATGGACTTGAGGTAGGGGACGTGGGACAAGTTGTCTTGAGAGATCGCCAAATTCTCGCGTCTGATGGAATTGCAATTGTCGTACTCGCATTTAATGCTGAAAAGCGTGAAGTAATTGAAGAGCCGGAAATCATTAGTCGCGGATTTGTATTTGAGAAAAAGAGAAAAGACTTTTTGGAAGATAGTGGGAAGCAGCTCGTGAAGTATCTTTCTCAAAAGAAGATTGTAAATAACTCAGTTCTGAAGCGTGAATCAGTAGACTTCTTGGAGCGCTACTTCTTTGATCAAACGGGCCGCCGCCCAATGATCCTCCCCGTGGTCGTTGAAGAATAATCCCCACTATGTTAGCATGAATAAGTCATGGCTATGGAACCAGGAGATTATCGTGCAGAAATAAACAGCAGCAGTAACCCCACTGCCTCTCTCATGCGAGAAGCATTGAAGGAATATGTGGACACCTCACCTGGAGAGTCTCATCGTGCGCAATTTCAAAAAGAGGTAGACCAGCACATGAAGACTGAGGAGAAGCTGTTAAAGCAAAAAGGTATGTCTGAAGGCGAGATAGAGCTATCCCTTAAGGAGCGACGAGGGCAAGTTGAAGCCCGAATTATACGGGATCGTGAAGGATATTCAGTGATGACATCAAGTGTTGAGCCAACTATACAAAAACCACGCTCAGACTCAGAGCAAAAAAACTTTCTCCAATCAAAATTTGAGACGGCTAAAGCTGAGTACCATTCGCAATTAAACGAACTCTCTGCAAATCAAAATGAATATCGAAACACCCGTGCAGGTATTGCCAAAGACAACATGGAGGCTGCTGAACGTGAATTACGAAATCTAGGACCACGGAACCTTTCAGAGCTTGAAGTTGATACCAGGCGAAAACAGGTTGAGATAGACGCGCAACTTGCGGCACTCAAGAATCCTCAAATAACCACAAATGTTCAACGAGGAACGACCAGTGCAAATGACGCCACAACGAGACTTCAAGAGAGACTCAGGCAAACTGGTGCCCATATTCCCGCACCACACAAAGAACGACAATCAGAACCACCCATCGTTACGGTTGAAACATTGCCTGTAGAAACTGAAAATTTTGATCAATTTATACAAGATATTGAGAGAAGAGAAGCAGAGCTCCGTCGTGAAAAAGAGCACACGCAAGATAAACCAAAACCAGAAGTAGTAATGCTCCGTGGGGTTGATACGGAAAAAAATGGTGAACAAGTCTCATTCCATGACCTGCTTGACCAAACCCGTGAACTTGCAAACGCATATTCCAAAGCAAGAAACAACGAGTCACCTGACTATGCAGAAGTGAGACAGATGACACTCAGATTAAGCAAACTTATTGAGGAAAATAAAATTGCATTTCCTAAGCTGCCTTTTGATATCCCTTGGAGTGAATTATCTGATGCCTACGTTTGGGACTTATCGTTTGGTGATGAAGTAAGTAGTAACGGATTAGGTGGAATTTTATCAGGTCTATCTCGGTTATCCGAGTCAAAAGGTAACTCTCCTGAAAACATTGAACATTATATAAAAGAGCTTGAACATCATCTCAAATCCACAAAATTTTATGGGGATATCGAACAGATTGTTGATCAGGTACGAAGTAATTTTCCACAAATAAAAGGTTATTTTGAAAGCAATTTTAACGCACCTGCTGAAGTTGATCTCGATGAAGAAAATAGAAAGCTCGAGCAACTTGTGAGAAATTTTGAGCCGGAAATTGTAATAGTTTTTGATAAAAGCCAACATGATTTGAGTAGTGCGCTGGAAAGTTTGAAAGAAAACACTGAAAAATACAAATCAAGCCAGCAGTATCGAAAACAAGTTCGAAACGAAATCCCTCAGAAAGTGTATTACGATGCGATATCGCTTGTTTCAAATCAGCTGAATAATGTTGAACGTCATCTTCAGGAAGATATAAATATGGATCCGGTACGTCGATTAATGCTCACCAACTATGTACAAAAAGAGAAGGCTCTCGTCGCATTATATAGATCAGTAGCAGATACGAGTCTTCTTGATAAGGAGCTCTTTGACAAAGACTGGAAAAAACTGGACTCGGAGATCGTACAAATAAAGCAAGAGCTTGGAGGATACGGTCAAGAAACGATACCGCAAGCTGCAGAAAATGAAGTGATAGTTGATCCTAATCGTGAATATCATCCAATAGACATATATCGAATGCTGGACGCAGACTCTCGCGATCTGGCATTTTTGGTTGTAAGCCACTATTTTAAGTCTCCTGTGGACACGAACGAACTACAAGAAAAAATACAAAAGGCACAGGAAACGATCAATCGACTCTACAGTGACAAAAAGGAAGACCGATTTAATGTTCGTGTAAGTAAAGATGAGATTTCACAAATGCAATTAGTTAAGCAGTATGCTGAGCTTGAGCGTGCACTTGTTGCCCATGCACAAAAAACTCTTAATCCAGTTTCAGACTCAAATATCACTGAACAAAACAGACGAGAGTTTAATGAAACGTTGGCAGAGATGTATAAAGTTAAGGATACAATCAATCCTCGCCGAAAATAATAATAGTACAACTGCTTCAGCAATCCCCTAGACTCATTTACTCCTTTGGTATACTGTAAGGGACAATGGCAAAGCGTAAGAAACGACAGAAAAAGGTTGACAAGAAAAAAGGGCAGGGCATTAAGCCTGAAGTGTTCGCTTCTATTTTTCAATTAGCGCTTTTTGCATTAGCAGGGCTTGTACTCGTTTCATTTTCCCGGCAGGGAAGCATTCTCGTTCGGGTTAACGATGCACTCACTGGGTACTTCGGATGGGCTTCAATACTTCTTCCGTTTATCATCATGAGTTTTGCCTTCATGCTCTCAAAGCTTAAAATTGCCCTTGCACGACCGAATGTAACAATTGGTGTATTGTTATTTTTCGTATCAATAATGACCCTGACTCGTGCAGGATTTTTCGGCAACTCTGCCTGGGATGGAGTGGCAGTTTTGATTACGGCACCAGGTGCATTTGTGCTACTTCTGGCAACGACGATTGCAGGACTTGTAGTTCTTTTTAATATGTCTTTTGACCAAATACTTCTTCTTTTAACGGGGCGGTTTAGTCGAAATGAAGAACCGGCTGAAGAGCAGGCAAATGGACGGCTCGACATGAAACCAAAGAAAGGGTTGTTTTCATTTGCGAAGGGCAATAGTGCCCCTAAGAATGATGGTTCAGGATTTGTGATTAACAATAAGTCGACATTTGAGCCAAAGCTCGCGCCAGCTTCAAAAGGTGTCACCAATCATGCCCAAGATACGCTTTGGACATATCCTTCAATTGAGCTTTTGTCAGACATCAGTGGAGGGAAAGCTGATCGAGGGGATGTGAAAGGAAATGCCGCAATCATTGAGCAGACGCTTGATTCGTTTGGAATCACCGCACGCGTCGTTGAAGTGAACTGGGGACCGGCTGTCACGCAATATGCGATTGAAGTGGCACTAGGAACCAAGCTTTCAAAAATAACGGCACTTGATCGTGATCTTGCCCTTGCCCTTGCGGCACCAACGGGAGCAATTCGTATTGAAGCGCCGATTCCAGGCCGATCACTCGTCGGAATTGAGCTACCAAATCGCTCTCCTGAGTTTGTACCTCTCCGAAAAATGTTGATGAGCGACGTCATGCAAGCTTCACGAAGCAAGTTAACCGTTGCTCTCGGGCTGGATGTTGCAGGGAAGCCTATTGTGGGAGACATTGCCAAAATGCCTCATGTAATGATTGCTGGACAAACGGGTTCTGGTAAAAGCGTCTGTTTGAATACGTTTTTGGCCTCGATTCTCTTCCGTGCCTCACCAAGTGAGGTAAAACTAATCCTTGTTGATCCAAAGCGCGTTGAAATGACTGGATATAATGATATTCCCCACCTTTTGACTCCAGTTATAGTTGATCCTGACAAAGTACTTTCAGCGCTGCGCTGGCTTATTTCAGAGATGGATCGCCGGTACAAGCTCTTCGCTCAAAGTGGAGTGAGAAACCTTGACTCATATAACGAGCAAGCTGGGTTCCAAGCGATGCCGTTTATCGTACTTGTTATTGATGAGCTTGCAGATATTATGTTGTTTGCTCCCGTTGAAGTTGAAGACTGTATTACTCGATTAGCTCAAATGAGTCGTGCAACTGGAATTCATATGGTGCTTGCAACTCAACGACCATCAGTCGACGTGTTAACCGGTCTTATTAAAGCAAACGTTCCCCATCGAATAGCCTTTGCAGTATCGTCATTGGTTGATTCCCGAGTTATTCTCGACTCTCCTGGTGCTGAAAAACTTTTAGGAAAAGGTGACATGCTTCATTTGTCTCCTGAAGCAGCTCGCCCTCGACGGGTGCAGGGTGCATTTATTTCAGATAAAGATACTACAAAGCTTGTCGATTTCTTGAAAAACCAAGGAGTAGCTCCAAGCTACACTGAAGAGGTAACCGCGATGAGCAAAAGCGGCGCGCCGACCGTTCCTGGTATGAGTGGAGATGCTGATGACCTATTTGAACGTGCAGTTGAGATCGTTTGTCAGTATGACAAAGCGAGTGCATCTCTTTTGCAACGCAAATTGTCCGTTGGGTATGCTCGTGCGGCACGAATACTCGATCAGCTGCAAGAAGCAGGTGTTGTTGGTCCCTCTGACGGGAGCAAGCCACGTGAGGTATTAATCCAAAGTCCAGCACAATTATTCGAAAAACAAGATGAGGCACAAGAACAACCTCCCGAAGAATAAATTTCCTCCCTCTTTAATTATGAAAACTATTGGTATAACCCTATCTGACGCTCGAGTGGCTGCAGGCATGACGCTTGAAGATCTTGAAAACGACACTCGTATAAAAAAAGAGTTTCTTCGTGCCTTGGAATCTGAAAAGTGGGAAGTACTTCCTGAATATCCGGTCGTTATTGGCTTTGTGAAAAATATTTCAACTGCACTTTCCATTAACCGTGAACAAACGGTGGCGCTTCTTCGGCGTGATTATCCCCCTAAAAAGGCGAACCTTTCAGTGAACCCTAAGCCCGAGCCAAAGCGGCAAGGATTTAAATGGGGACCGAGGGCAAGCTTTGCTGTGGGAGTCATGATTATTGTTCTTGGCGTCGGAGGATATCTTTTTCGACAATATCAAATCTTTGTGAGCCCTCCGATGCTTCAAGTAATTGCTCCCGTTGAAGATCAAGTAATCACCACCAAAACCTTTACCGTACGCGGTAAAACTGCTTCTGATGCAGTAGTTCGAGTAAATAATCAACCAACACTCCTGGATAGTGAAGGGAACTTCACTACTGATATTGAAGTTAATGAAGCACTGAAAATGGTCGATATAAAAGCAGTTTCTCGCAGTGGGCGCGAAACAAGTATTAATCGATCAATCCGCGTTGACCTTCCTGAATAATGTAAAATAAATTATGGAAAATATACAAATGCTCTTAATCGTTGTGGTTGTTTCATTAACGGTGCTTCTCGTGGTTGTCGGTGTTCAAGTGATTTTAATCATTGCTGATATTCGACGAGCATTGAAACGGCTCAACTCAATACTTGATGACTCAATATTAGGAGGAGGCCTTATCCGTCCTGACAAGTTAACTGGGGTTCTCGAGCTATTGCGAAAACATAAAAAAATGGAAACCCATGGATCCCCAGACAGCTTCAAAAACGTTTAGTCTCATAGTGTGATAAAATATCAGTAAGAAATGTAGATATAGAAATAAGGAGAGTAACGAGTGAACATTAAAAAAGAGTCTTCGATTTCTATTTGGCTTGAAATAGTGCACATGCTGGCATTACTAGCCGTTCTTGCAATACTGGGTGAGCGGGTAATTTCGATTGCCTTAGGATGGTTTAAAGGCGAGTTTTCAATACTCGACGCACCGTCCATTGCGAGCCAAATCATTATCTCCATAAGCGCACTCGCACTTGCATACAAAGCGGGATACAATCTGCGCTTTATCGGAGCATTTTTGATTGCAGGTGCCGCTTTTCTAGCACAGTACGCATATCTGACAACCAAAGTTCAGAGCCTGAAAGATGTTTTTTACGTAGCATTCTTCTACACGGTGTGTTTGTTCTTTACCCTCGTGCGGAAAGATTAGCGCGACTCCCCTGGTTAACACCGGGGGAATTTTTTTGACTCAAGCATTTTTTATTGAGGATGCATGCGCTATAATCTGCCCATGACTCTTGCAGAAATTCGATCAAAATATATTACCTTCTTCCAAAAGCGTGGACACGCAGCGATTGTCCCTGCAGCACTTGTTTTGGAAAATGATCCTACAACACTCTTCACAAGTTCCGGCATGCAGCCACTTGTACCGTATCTAATGGGTGAAAGTCATCCTAGTGGGAATCGATTAGTAGATTCACAACCTTCAATTCGAGTACAAGATATCGAAGAGGTTGGAGATAACCGACACACGACATTTTTTGAAATGTTGGGAAATTGGTCACTAGGCGACTATTTTAAAGCTGAACAGCTCCCGTGGATTTATGAATTTTTAACAAATCAAGAAGAAGGTATCGGTCTCGACCCATCAAAAATTTATGTATCAGTATTTGAAGGAAATGATGAAGTGCCAAGGGACGAAGAGTCAATCGCGCTTTGGCAGAACATATTTAATTCAAATTCCCCTGCTAAAAATGGCTCAGAAGGGTTTGACTCTGCGACTAAAATTTATATGTATCCAGCGAAAAAAAACTGGTGGAGTAGGTCCGGTACTCCTGAGCAGATGCCTATTGGAGAGATTGGTGGCCCTGACTCTGAAATATTTTACGACTTTGGAGAAGAGCTTAAACTTCATGAAAATTCCACTTTTAGCTCAGAGGCTTGTCATATAAATTGTGACTGTGGTCGCTTTTTAGAAATTGGAAATTCAGTGTTTATTCAATATAAGAAAACCCCTGAAGGCGCGCTTGAAGAGCTTCCTCAAAAAAATGTTGACTTTGGAGGAGGGCTTGAACGCCTCGCTGCAGTGACTCTCAATAGTCCTGACGTATTTTGCATTGATGTATTTGAAAAAGTGGTGAAGACGATTGTGGAACATACGAACATGCCATATGAGCAGAATGCCCACGCGATTCGTATTCTTGCTGATCACATGCGAGCCAGTGTGTTCCTTATCGCGAGTGGCGTTATTCCGTCAAACAAGCAACAAGGGTATGTTCTTCGCAGACTACTTCGAAGAGCAATTCTGAAGGCAAAACAGCTTGGGGTAGACCTTGCTTCAAAAAAAATATTTTATTCAATTATCGACGAGATACATGAGTCCTATCGAGATGTATATTTTGAAAATAAAGAAGTAATACAAATAACTGTAGTTGTTGAAAATGAAGTTGATAAATTTGTTAAAACTCTTGAGAAAGGATTGAAAGAAGTTGAAAAGATACCGACGATTGATGGAAATATCGCGTTTGATCTCTACCAAACATATGGATTTCCTCTTGAGCTTTCAATTGAAATTTTTCAGGAGAAGGGACAGAAGATTAATATTGATGAATTCCGTGCGGCATTTGAAGAGCATCAGAATAAGTCGCGTACTTCCTCCGCTGGAACATTTAAAGGTGGCCTTGCTGAACACTCGAAAGAAACTACTGCGTACCACACCATTACCCACCTTCTACACGCAGCACTGAGGAAGGTTTTAGGAGACCACGTGCAGCAAAAAGGGAGCAATATCACAAATGAACGTCTTCGCTTTGACTTTATACATCAGTCAAAGCTGGCTGATGAGGAGAAGCGTGTAGTTGAGGATATGGTTAACGAACAGATTGCCTTGAACCTGCCGGTTAGCTTTGAAGTAATGTCCCTTACTGAAGCTCAGGAATCAGGTGCTCTTGCCTTCTTTACTCAAAAATATGAAGAGCAAGTGAAGGTGTATACCATTGGAGATCCAAAAGGAAATTGGGTTTCAAAAGAAGTATGTGGAGGTCCCCATGTTGAGAGCTTAGGAGATATTCACGGTCGTGTTACAATTACCAAAGAGGAAGCGGTAAGCGCAGGCGTTCGTCGCCTTTATGCAACTGTCACCTCTACTGCTCATGAGTGAAACACCTGAAAACTTCTGGTCAATAGTGCTTGAACCCGGCTCTATAACTGCCGCGGTTTGGACGCGTAGTGGCGCTGAAACGCGCGTACTTGGCATTGGTCAAGCTATCCCTTGGAGTGAAACACAAGAGCTCGTTGCCTCAGTTGACGCGGCGTTAAGCTCAGCAGTTGAGGAGCTTCCAGACGATACTTCCGAACCTAATAAAACGGTCTTTGGTGTCGTACCTCAGTGGGTAGAAGATGGCCAGATAAAAAAGGATCAGCTTACAACTCTTCGTGAAATTACTGAAAAACTTACTCTTACCCCGATTGGCTTTGTTGTGCTTCCTGAAGCACTTGCAAACGAAGTAAAACATTCTGAAGGCTCACCTTTAACAGGGGTCATTATTGGAATTACCAAGGACAACTTAGACGTTACCCTTTTCAAACTTGGAAACTTACTCGGCACCGTATCAGTCGGTCGCAGCATGTCAATTTTTGACGATGTAATTGAAGGGCTCTCTCGATTTAAAGTGAGTGGCGACGCAATGCCGTCACGATTTATCCTCTATGGTGCCCATGACTCTGAAATTACTGAAGTAAAAGACACACTTGTCCTCTCTGAATGGATGGATGCACCCGGAGGATTAACATTCCTACACATCCCTCAAATCATTGTTGCTCCGAGCGAAAAGAAAGCGATAGCACTCTCCCTTGCAGGGTCAACCGAAATGGGTGAGGTTACCAGTTTATTTATTCCAAAACAAGACACAGAGGTGGGTCCTGAAAACGTTGACGAAACAGAAGCACCTACTGAACCAGATCCCGAACTTACAAACTTAGGTTTTGTGAGTGAACAAGACATCGCAAATGTGCGTCCATTTGACCCAACACCAACTCCAGAAGCGCCGGTTTCTGCTCTCCCTAAAAAAACTATTAGTGGCATGTTAGCACCATTATTTGCCAAAATGACGAAATTGCCAAGAATTCTTCCAAACATGAACCGCAAACCTAAGGTTGCGCCGGTACATGCTCCTATGAACCTCGGGGGTGCGCCTCATGCGCCAGCTAAAAAGGCTCCACATATTGCATTACCTTTTGCAAAGTCAGGATTTCCGATGCCAAAAGTCATTGCCGGAGTGGGTGGAGGTATTTTGTTACTCTTAGTCTTCCTCTGGTGGTATGTTCCTTCTGCTGAAATTGTTGTGTATGTCTCCCCTCAGGTATTGACAGGTCGCACCGAAATTCTGCTTGACCGAGATGCAAGTACCACTGATATTCCTGGAAGGATTGTTCCTGCTCGAGAAGTTTTGACAACGCTGTCTGCTTCGAAAAGTAGACCTGCGAGTGGAAGCAAAACAACCGGTGAGCGCGCGAAAGGGACTATTACTATTCGAAATGGTACCTCAGTACCAGTGAAGCTTGCTCAAGGAGCTTTTGTGGCAACATCAAATGACCTTCGGTTTGCGCTCGATGAGTCAGCTTCTGTCGGTGCTGCAATCTCACCTACGACTCCGGGATCGATCACCGTGGGTGTTACTGCTGAGCAAATAGGTTCAAATCACAATATTGCGTCAGGAGAGAGCTTGAAAGTTTCCAATTATCCAAAAAGTGAAGTGGACGCGATCGTAGAATCAAATGGAATTTCAGGTGGAACAAGTCGCGAAGTAGTAGCGGTCTCAAAAATTGATATCGATGAGGCAACGAATGAACTCACTACCGAATTAAAAGGGCAAATTAGCGCAAAGCTCGCTGAGGAAGTTCCTGAAGGAAACTCGTTTATCCCTGGATCTTTAACAACGACGGTGAGCGAAAAGGAAGTTAGTGCAAAAGTCGGGGATGAGGCATCGGAGGTTACGGTCACTATAACAATGGAGGCACAAGGAGTGAGTATTGCACGTGCTGATTTAACGGCAATTTCAACTGACGTCTTAAATCCATCTGTTCCTCAAGGATTCACCCTGCGTCCAGAGCAAATAGATCCAAAGTTTACGGTAGGCTCAGCTGGTAGTAATCCAATTGAGGCGGAGCTAAACTTAACGGCACGACTACTTCCAAATACTGATCCGGATGAGATTAAGCGCCGGGTAGTTGGACGTCGACCAGCGAAAATTGATGAGGTATTAAAAACAATTCCAGGATTTGTACGTGCGCAGGTAACGACCACCCCTAAGCTACCAGCACTCCTGCGAGTTATTCCTTTTAGACGCAAACAGGTTGGTATAGAAGTGGTTGCTGAACAGTAATATGCAAAAGAAGCATTTGGCGAGGATTCTTTCAGTGACAAGTGCCGGTATTGGCTTTGCACTGCTTCTGGCGGTGGTATATCCAATTATTAGCTATGAGCTGACAAGTGGGAAATTTGTGAGCTACCTCTCTCCTGTTCCTGAAACTCAAGGGATAGATTCAACCAAACCAGATGATTGGTTCGTGGGGGACCAGACTTCGTTTGATCAGAATGCGGTGCGCTTCTATACTTTGTCCATTCCACGTCTTGGAGTGGCTGATGCCACAGTTTCCTTGGGAGGAGAAGACCTCTCAGAATTTCTTATTCAATACCCTGGTACTGCACTCCCTGGAAAGACTGGAAACTCAGTAATCTTTGGTCACTCAGTCTTGCCGCAGTTTTTTAATCCTCGTGACTATCTTACGGTTTTCTCAACGCTTCCTTCTATGAAAAAAGGGGACCCAATCCGAATCGAATATGATGGGGTTTCCTATGAATACCAGGTCACCAAAATGTTTGAAGTACTCCCCACTAACCTTGAAGTCCTGCACCAGGATATGGGCGGAAAGTTTATTTCCCTCGTGACCTGCGTTCCTCCAGGAGACCCTCGTCGGCCACGGAGATTGGTTGTTCGTGCACAGCTTGTGCCAAGCAGCGGAAAAACAGTATCTGCGCTGTGATATAGTGTGGCTAATATGAGATACCTTGGAATTGATTATGGAGAGCGCAAAGTTGGAATTGCCATTGCCTATGGACCACTTGCTGACCCGTATAAAGTACTTCAGTTTCGCTCAGAAGATGACCTCTTAAAAACGCTCAAAACAATTGTAGAAAATGAGCGAATCGATGTTATTGTAGTTGGTATCTCTGAGCGAGAAATTGCCCAGGCTTCAAGTGAATTTGCTGAAAAAATTAGGAAACATATAGGCAAACCAGTTGAGCTTGCTGATGAGACCTTAACAACCCATGATGCGCACGAGAAGGCAATCGAGTCAGGGATGCGCCGATCTAAGCGGCGTGCAATGGAAGATGCACTCTCAGCCGCTATTATGCTTCAGTCTTACCTCGACATCCTGGAGTTTTCGTAATATAATACTACAGGTTATAAACGGAGTGAGAAATGCTCAAAAGCAATATACTTTGTGATCAACCTTTTAATTTTAGGGTTGACCCAAGAAATGAGACTGAGTATGACATTTTGTATCGTACCGGGAGTACTACTAAAATAGTCGCATCGGTGACAATTTTAGGTGTGCATGAGATCACAATCACGAACCACTATAACTCTCCGATATACATTGAGGGGTTACCAATCAGAATTAATCTCCAGTACGGGCAGACATTGACGATAACAGCTGAATGGACTGGAAAAGTTAGCATCACACTGTGGGCTAATGCAGGTACAGGATCATTTGAAATACAGGTAACTAACGTCTGATAAACAGATGTGCGGACAGTAAGTCCGCACTTTTTTGTGTCTTAATCCATGGTATACTTCTTGTGAATGTTAAAGAATGTGATTGCTCCAATTCAAGCCTGGTTAATGAGCCAAGGTAGATGCGTCGGCTGCGGTAAGTATCTTTCCACAATGAAGGTTGAAAATCATAAACTCGGCGAAAAAGTAAAATGCTCCTGCGGACGAATTTATCTTAAAAAAGATGGTCAATATCGCCGTGCACTTGTCAGCGAAGTCAAATAATCTTCTGATACAATAACCTCACAAATGGTGAAAAAGCTTCTAATCATACTTATTGTTCTTGCGTTTCTAGTGATTGGTGCTGCATTCGGAGGACTGCTCTGGTGGAACAATGCACTTGAGGCACCTTTTGCAGATAAAACTGAAAAATCTTTTTTAATTGTAAAAGGAGCATCAGCAGACACTATTGGTAAAAAGCTTAAAGCAGAAGGATTTATTAAAAATGAGCTTGCATTTAAGCTATACCTTCGCAAAGAAGGACTTGGAAATAAAATTCCCCCAGGTGAGTTTACGCTCCCTCAAAACTTAGATGTTCCCGGACTTGTTAATAAACTTCTTGAGGGACCAACTGAGGTCTGGGTGACCATTCGTGAAGGGTTGAGACTTGAACAAGTGCCCTCCCGCTTTGCAGCAGGAATTAATCTTCCAGAAGACAAAACTGAAGCCTTTATTGATAGTTTCTTTTTGCTTGCATCAGACATGGAAGGCTACTTATATCCTGATACATATCTAGTCCCGAAAGACCTGACTGCACAGCAAGCAGTGAATATGATGAAGGCTACTTTTGATAAAAAATATCAAAGTATTACCCCTCAAACAAACACTACACTAACTCCTGCTGAGATTGTGATCTTGGCATCCTTAATTGAGCGCGAGACACGTAATAATGGTGACGAGCGGCAGATGGTTGCAGGCATATTGATGAATCGATTGTCAATTGATATGCCACTCCAGGTTGATGCAAGTGTTCAATACGTATTAGCGAATATGCGTTGTAAACCACTTGCGACTGAATGTGAAGATTGGTGGCCAACAGTACTTCGAGGAGACTATACCCTGAAGGCGGCATATAGCACTTATGCCAATACAGGTCTTCCTCCTGCTCCTATTGCCAATCCAGGATTCTCTTCGTTGTCTGCAGCACTGAATCCAAAAGATAATGATTATGTGTATTACATTCACGATAAAACTGGCCAAATCCATTACGCAGAAACGCTTGAGGAGCATAACAACAACGTTTCCCGCTACATTAACTAGTTCTCTAATTTGCCTATAATTATTTACAGTGATATACTCGTTTAGTATTTAGTTATCGAGGAGATTAAAATGAACAATTGGGGTAACGACGGTTTGTTGCCAACAGTTTTGCAGAGTTCCGAAGAGACTGCAAATCAAAAGCTGGCAGAAGTTCTGGCTGAACTACGTCTGGCCGACGTTGACAAAGAAGCAATTATTCATCTAGGAACAATGGTACTTCGTGAAACTGTTGGATCCGAAGATATACCTCATACTCTTAGAGACTTTTTTGAACCTGTTGGTGATGTATTGCAAATTCATCCCTCCTTTAGTGAACCACTAAAGCGCTTACTCAAGGAAAAGTTGGTTGGGTTTAAATCACCGGCGACGCGTTCAAATGGTGAAGAGATGCGATAACTGAAGTCGTTGTGGGTAGCCTATTGGCTACCCATTTTTTGTAAGTTCCCTAGTTGTGCTTTTACTTCAAATTTACTACAATGCAAATACGTAGATTCTGCGCGTGAGTTCTCTCCTCAAAGTCTAGCTAAATTGGGTGTTGACAGTGCATGGTAAGACTGTATAATCGCCCTTAGGCTCAAATAAAGGAGGTAGGTCCTTACGCTCAAAAAATATTCCCTCATGGCACAAAACAAACGACGTCTATTTTCAAAACCAGAAAGCAATTTGCCGGCACTAGACTTGTCACTCGTTCAACGAGATTCTTGGCAATGGTTCTTGTCCGAAGGCATTGCTGAAGAGATTGCACAAATCTCTCCTATTGACGATTTTACTGGTAAAAATTGGCAACTTCTTTTAGGCTCTCATACACTTGAGGCGCCAACAATCACTCCTAAATATGCACAAGAAAAAGGTCTTACTTATGCTGCTCCATTCAAAATAGTTACTACACTTATTAATAAGAAAACTGGAGAAGCTGTAGAGCAAGAAGTCTTTATGGGAAACATTCCTCAAATGACTTCTCGGGGAACATTTGTGATCAACGGAATCGAGCGCGCAGTTATTAATCAACTCGTTCGCTCACCAGGTATTTACTTCGCACATGAGGTTGATCGTGCATCAGGAAGAACTCTTCACTATGCTGAAGTTCGTCCACTTCATGGATCATGGCTCGAATTCGAAATCAGTAAGTCTGACGTAATTTCTGCACGAATCGACAAGAAGAGAAAAGTTGTAGCATCAGTTCTGCTTCGTGCAATGGGAATTGAATCAGATAATGATATTGCCGCTCTCTTTGGTGAAGTAGATAAACATAAAGAACATCGCTACATTAAAAAGACTTTAGAGAAGGATTCAACGAGGACTCGTGAGGAAGCACTTTTGGAGATTTATCGAAAGCTCCGACCTGGCGAACCAGCCATTTTGGACAACGCTGAAAGCCTGTTTGCTGCATTGTTCCTAGATCCTCGTCGATATAACTTAGGTAAGGTTGGTCGATATAAGATTAATCAGAGACTTAAATTGCAAATGCCAAATGACGTTGATCATTGGGTACTTACTCCAGAAGACGTTACCGCCACAATCTCTTATTTGATTGGCTTGCAAAATGGTGAAGGTCGAATTGATGAAATTGATCACCTTGCAAATCGTCGACTTCGACGTGTTGGTGAGCTCGTTGCTACTCATGCATTCCGTGCAGGTCTTTTAAAGCTTGAGCGTTCAGTAAAGGAGAAAATGAGCTTGATTGCATCTGAGGATAAGCCACTTCCACAAAACTTAATTAATGCTCGTCCGTTGATTGCGTCAATTAATGAATTCTTCCGAAGCAACCAGCTTTCTACTATTTTGGATAACACCAATCCACTTTCAGAGATTGATAACTTGCGTCGTGTATCAGTGCTTGGCCCTGGCGGAATCAATCGTGAGCGTGCAAGCTTCTCAATTCGAGACATTAACGCATCTCAATATGGTCGTATTGACCCGGTCCGATCTCCTGAAGGACCAAACATTGGACTTGTTACCTATCTTGCACTCTATGCAAAGGTTAACGAATATGGATTCATCGAAACTCCATATCGAAAAGTTGAGAAGCTTGAAAAAGGTGGAAAGTCAGTCTCTCATGTAACTTCTGAAATTGTATATCTAACTGCTGACGAGGAAGAAGATTTGCACATCACTCACAGTGGAGTAGCAATCGACGACAACGGAATTATTACTGATGAGCGCGTACCTGTTCGTTTCCGCGGAAGCTACAGTGAAGGCCCTTCAAATGCAATTGAATACATCGACCTTACTCCACGACAAGTATTTGGAGCTTCAGCTGCACTTATTCCATTCCTCGCACATGACGAGGGTAACCGTGCCCTTATGGGAAGTAACATGCAATGTCAGGCTGTTCCATTGGTTTCACCACAGGCACCTGTTGTGGGAACTGGTATGGAGCACGAAATCGCTATCGCAATGAGACAAGTTATTATGAGCGAATTTGATGGAGTTGTTGAATATGCAGATGCTGACCGAGTTGAGATTATTCTTGATACTTCTACGAAAGAAACTCCAAATCGAAGCGATGTTGAACTCACAATTGATGGTAAGCGTGCAACATACCGCACTACTAAGTTTATGCGAACCAGCCAATCAACTGCATATAACCAAAAAGTTCGTGTAATAAGTGGTCAAAAGGTTAAAAAAGGAGATCTTTTGATTGATGGTGCTGCTTCAGATGGTGGAGAGCTTTCACTCGGAACTAATCTCGTCGTTGCATACACTTCTTTTGAAGGATATGGATTCGAAGACGCACTTTTGGTTTCTGATCGATTGATGAAGGATGATCTTCTTACCTCAATCCATATTAAAGAGTATCAGGCTGATGTTGTTGAAACGAAGCTTGGCCCTGAAGAGCTTACTCGAGATATTCCAAATGTGAGCGAAACTGAGCTTGCAAACTTAGCAAGTGATGGAGTTGTAGTGCTTGGTGCCAAGGTTGGTCCAAATGACATTTTGGTTGGAAAGATTGCACCTAAAGGTGAGACTGAGCTTAATGCTGAAGAGCGACTTCTCCGTGCAATCTTTGGAGAAAAGGCTCGAGAAGTTCGAGACACTTCACTTCGTGTTCCTCATGGTGAAGAAGGTATTGTCGTTGACGTCACCGTACTCGACAAAGAAAAAGGTGACGAGCTCGGCCCTGGCGTTATGAAGAGCGTTGTGGTTAAAGTTGCTCAAATCCGTAAAGTAACAGTTGGAGATAAACTTGCAGGTCGACATGGTAACAAGGGAGTTATTGCGAAAGTAATGACTTCAGCTGACATGCCATACCTAGCTGATGGTACTCCAGTAGATATTATTATTTCCCCACTTTCAGTGCTTGCTCGTATGAACTTGGGTCAGCTTCTTGAAGCTCATTTAGGATGGGCACTTCAGGCAAAAAAAGAAACAGGTGCACTTCCTGTTTTTGACAACATTAGTGAAGAGGTAGTCTTAAACGAACTTGAAGATGCAGGACTTCCACGAAGCGGTAAAGCACGACTCTACGATGGTCGAACTGGTGAACCATTTGCTGAGGACACTGTTGTTGGAGTTGGATACATTTTGAAACTCAAGCACATGATCGACGACAAAACTCATGCTCGTTCAACCGGTCCATACTCATTGGTTACTCAACAGCCACTTGGTGGTAAAGCCCAAATGGGTGGACAGAGACTCGGAGAAATGGAAGTTTGGGGTCTTGAGGCACATCGTGCATCTCATACCTTGCAAGAAATGTTAACGATTAAGTCTGATGACATCGTTGGACGTGCACAAGCATTTGGAGCAATAGTGAAGGGTGAGCCAATTCCAGAGTCTAAGGTTCCAGAATCATTCAAGGTTTTGATTCGTGAGCTTAACTCACTTGGCCTTGCAATTAACATTGAAGGAACTCGAAATACTCCACTTGAAGCACCAATTGACGGTGAAACCCGAGAGCAGAAGAAGCATTCAAATGATCCACTCGCAATTATTAACGATCTCTCTGACTTTAGCGCACTACAAATTAAGCTTGCTTCATCTGACGAAATTCGTGGATGGTCACGAGGTGAGGTCACCAAGCCTGAAACTATTAACTATCGAACACTAAAGCCTGAAAAAGATGGACTCTTTGATGAGCGGATCTTTGGACCTACGAAGGATTGGGAATGTTACTGTGGAAAATATAAGAGAATTCGATATAAGGGTGTAGTCTGTGACAAATGTGGAGTTGAAGTCACTGAAGCACGCGTACGACGTGAGCGAATGGGTCACATTACCCTCGCAGCTCCTGTTGTCCACGTATGGTTCTTTAAGGGAGCTCCATCAAAGATCTCTCTCGTTCTTGAGCTCGCTCCACGCGCAATTGAACAGGTAGTCTACTTTGCACGATACCTCGTTATGACTGTAAACGAAGATGCTCGTACAGAAGCCGTTAAGAAGCTTGAGGCTGCACGTGCTCAGAAGACTGGTGAGATTAAGGAAATTTACAAAGAAAAGAAACAGCTTGTTCAAGATGATGGAGACATCCGAAAGAAGAAAGCTGAAGACAAAATTAAGGGATCAGAACAGTTGTCACTCGCCCTCAGCGAAGTAGAGCTTGAAACACGAAAGCGTGAAGCAGCACTCTCTGAAGAGGAAAAGTTGACACTTGAGCGAACAGAAGAACTTTTTGCTCGACTCACTGGACTTGTTAAGGAAATTAAGCGCTTTAGCTTCTTGTCTGAAGATGAGTACGACAAACTTTCAGTCTATGACGTTGCTGAATTTGTAACCGTCAAGATGGGAGCAGATGCAATCTTTGAAGCCCTCGCTTCACTTAACCTCGATGAGGTTGCAAAGAGCTTGCGTGAAGAGATTATGTCTGCAAAGACCAAGAGTGCCCGATACTTGAAGCTTACTCGAAGACTGAAGCTTATTGATGGATTGCTAGCTGGTAAGGTCGATCCAACATCAATGATTTTGAAGGTACTTCCAGTATTACCACCAGATTTGCGACCAATGGTACAGCTCTCAGGAGGACGATTTGCGACAAGTGATTTGAACGATTTGTATCGACGAGTGATTAATCGAAATAACCGACTTAAGCATTTGATGGGCCTTGGTGCACCAGAAATCATCTTGAGAAACGAAAAACGAATGCTTCAGGAAGCTGTTGACTCGTTGATTGATGCATCACAACGAAAAGCAACTCGTCGAGGTCGTGGAAAGCAGCCACTTCGATCACTTTCAGACATGTTGAAAGGAAAACAAGGTCGATTCCGACAAAACTTGCTTGGAAAGCGTGTTGACTACTCAGGACGTTCAGTTATCGTCGTTGGTCCAGAGCTTAAGCTCCACCAATGTGGTCTTCCAAAGGAAATGGCCTTGGAAATTGCAAAACCATTTGTACTTCGAGAAATGATTGTCCGTGGTATTGCACCGAACGTGAAGAGTGCAAAGAACTTGCTTGAGCGACGACCAGCTGAAGTATTTGATATCTTGGAGGAGATCACGAAGAACCATCCGGTTATTCTAAACCGTGCTCCAACGCTGCATAAGCTTGGTATTCAAGGATTCTATCCAGTACTTATTGAAGGAAATGCAATCCGTTTGCACCCTGCAGTCTGTAAAGGATTCAACGCTGACTTTGACGGAGATCAGATGGCTGTTCATTTGCCACTTTCTGAGCAATCAATCAAGGAAGTTAAAGAGCTCATGCTTGCTGACAAAAACCTTTTAAAGCCTGCTGATGGATCACCAACAACGGCACCAAGCTCAAAAGAAATTGCATTAGGAGTCTATTACCTAACCAGTATTGATACTCGAATCGAGCCAAGCGACACAATCTTTGCAGACCGAGCTGAAGCAATCACTGCATATCAGACCGGAAAGCTTAATATGCGACGTCTCACAAGCATCAACATTGACGGAAAGATCCTTGAGACAACTGTTGGAAGGGTACTGTTTAACGAAGTATTGCCTGAGATTTTTGGATACGTTAACGAAAGTATGAGTTCAAACTTGATCCAGGATATGTTTACTCAAGCATTTTCAAAAGTAACTCATCAAGAAGTAGTTAACATGATCGATGACATTAAAGATCTCGGATTTATGGGAGGAACGTATTCAGGACTTTCATTCGGAATCAGCGACGCAGTTGTTCACCCTGAAAAGGATAGTATTATTGAGGCTGCAAACGAGAAGGTTGCACAAATTGAGGATAACTTTGCAATGGGCCTTATAACTCGAGAAGAGAAGAAGCGTTTGGCCGAGTCAGTTTGGATTGAGACTACTGAGGAAATTGCTGACAAGACATGGGACTTGGTTGAGCCAACAAGCTCAATTAGAATCGTTATCGATGCAAAGGTCGGTCGTACATCACGGGAGCAGATTAAACAGCTTGCTGGTATGCGAGGACTTGTTGTTGATCCAATGGGTAAAATTGTGGAATTGCCTATTAAAAGTAACTTCCGTGAAGGACTTTCAGTATTTGAATACGTAACATCCTCTCGTGGATCACGAAAAGGACTTACCGACACAGCCTTGAAGACTGCTGATGCTGGATACTTAACTCGACGACTTGTTGACGTTGCACATGACGTACTCGTTAGAGCAGATGACTGTGGAACCACTGATGGACTTACCATCACCAAGAGCTTCCGAACTCAAGCATTTGCACGCCGAATTGTAGGACGATACACCTTGGAAGCTGTTGTTGATAGTGCTGGAAATGAGCTATTAGGAGCAAACGAGATCGTTGACGAAACAATTGCAAAGACTATTGAGAGCAGTGACGTTGCATCAGTACGCGTACGATCAGCACTTACTTGTCGAACTCGATGGGGTATTTGTACACACTGTTACGGATGGGATCTTTCAAGCAAGAAACCAGTTGAAATGGGAACACCAGTTGGAGTCATTACTGCTCAATCAATTGGAGAGCCAGGAACACAGTTGACCATGCGCACAAAGCACAGTGGAGGTGTCGTTGGAGTTGACGTTACCCAAGGTTTGCCTCGAGTTGAAGAGTTGTTCGAGTCACGACTCCCAAAGAGCCTTGCACCTATCTCTGAAATCGCAGGTAAAGTAGCTTTGACTGAAGAGGAAGATGGATGGAATGTAGTAATCACTGCAGTAGACGTCAAACCTGAAGATACACGAGAGTATATTATTCCAAAGACCAGCAAGATGATGGTCGAGGACGGACAGCTTATTGAAGCTGGTACACAGCTCTCAGCTGGATACTTGGATATTAAAGAAATCTTAAACGTTCGAGGTCTCCGACCGGCACAAGAATATCTCTTGCAAGAGTTGCAAGCGGTGTATGAGTCACAGGGAATTCCGATTAGTGACCGACATTTCGAGGTTATTATTCGAAAGATGAGCGACAAGGTTCGAATTACCTCTGCGGGAGACACGACACTCTTGCCAGGTGAGGTTGTTGACCAGGCAGTGTTTGAAGAATCAAATGAGCATGTACTCGCCTCGGGTGGAGAAGCAGCTACTGCACGACAAACTATATTGGGAATTACCAAGCGCGCATTATTAACTGAGTCATGGTTGTCAGCTGCATCATTTGAGCAAACAACTGACGTTTTAGCCTCGGCATCGCTTATGGGTAAGAAGGATCGCTTGCTCGGACTCAAAGAAAATGTTATCATCGGACGCCTGATTCCAGTAGAACCTGCGAAAGCTATGCAGGTCTTGGAAGAACCGCTTATAGAAGAACCATCTGTCGTTGAGACTGAAACTCCTCTTGAGCCGGCAATCGTATAATATGCCAACAATTTCTCAATTAGTTCGAAAAGGCCGTAAACGCCAAGTCACCAAGACACGAAGTACTGCGCTAAAAGCATGGTACAGTGCCAAGGATCGTAGCTACGGCGTAAGCCCTTCACCTTTTAAGCGTGGAGTGATCTTGTCTGTTCGAACAATGACCCCTCGAAAGCCAAACTCAGCGCTTCGAAAGGTCTGTCGTGTCCGACTTTCAAATAAATATGAAGTTACTGCATATATTTCAGGAGAAGGACACGACTTGGCTGAACATTCAATTGTGATGGTCCGATACGGAAAAGTTAAGGACTTAGCGGGAGTAAAATACCAGGTTGTTCGAGGTAAATATGATACTAAAGGTGTGGTGGGACGCAAAAAGGGTCGCTCACGATATGGTGCAAAGAAAGAGTCTACAGTCGCTAAATAATTATTATGGCACGAGGAAAACAATCAAAAGTACGAAAAATTGACGCAGATCCAGTACACGCAAGTGTAATGGTGACAAAGCTTATCAACCGATCAATGTATGATGGGAAGCGTTCTGTTGCGGCCACAGAAGTTTATCGAGCTCTTGAGATTATTTCTGAAAAAAGTGGCGAGAACGGTGTTGAAGTCTTTGAAAAGGCATTAAACAATATTCGACCAGTCATGGAAGTGCGTCCACGACGTATCGGAGGCGCTGCATATCAAGTTCCAATGAGTGTCCGTGGCCGAAGACAGGACTCACTCGCCATTCGTTGGCTCATCGAGTCTGCACGCGCTCGTAGTAACTCTGAATATCACACGTACGCTGAAAAAATCGCAGCTGAGCTCCTTGATGCCGTTAAAAATGAAGGTGGTGCAATGAGAAAGCGTGCTGAAGTTGAAAAGGTTGCAGAAGCAAACAAAGCATTTGCTCACTTCCGTTGGTAATCTACCGAAGTTTTCTTCATGTTCCGCTACTTAAATTAGTCCCATAATTGACGTATGTGCCTCATTTTGTTATAATTGCCCAGAATTTAGAGATATAAGGAGTTGTGATGACTTACTATGCATTAGCAGCTGGGATTTGTATTTTGGGAGCATCCTTATCTTTGATGTATAAAAGTAGAAATCTCACTCTAACGAGTAATTCGAGTTTCCATAAAAGAATTCAATGGACTTTGTATGGGTGCTTATTAGCGACATGCTTCGTCATAGGTTTAGTACTCACTATCTACTCGATAGTTCCAGGCTCTAATCTAGACGAGTTAGCTCTGATCATAATGCTATTGCCCCTCCTTGGTTGTGGTGCAAGCCTTGTCATGCTCAGCTTAATTGAACCTCAAAGTACCGAGGTAAATACACCTCGTGCTTTACTGCTACTCTTCGGTGGTATGAGTATTATTATGTTTACGATCATTTTGGTCATGAGACTTATATAATTGTCTCTGGGCGCTGGATTATCCGGCGCTCTTTTTATACCTATAATTGCGTTTGATTACATTCATCGGTCTAATACAACCTACGTGATAAGGAGGATTACATCATGTTTTCACCGCCTATTTTCGGTGCCGGGCTACTGATCATCTGGTTGACAGTTTATTTGGGGATACTTGGTAGGCATCGCAGATTATCACCTGAGGTGAATAATTACGCTCGATTGAAATGGTCTGGCTACATTGCATTCCTCGCAGCAGCATTCAATTTGGGGATAGTGACGGTATTATTCTCGTACAATGGTGGAAGTGGGATGCTTCCCATTGTCTTTGCGATACCGTTCCTTTTGATCGCAATACTGCCTCTTTCGTTTAGTACGACGTTGCCTTACGGTAAGGGTGACAGCTACCCACGGATTGGTGTTGCCTTGATAACGATATCAGTCGTGGCAATCATGATCATAATGGTTGTGGCAAGGCTTATATTCTAGTGCCACTTTGATAATTGGCAATTTGTGATCTTTCATGTGGTGTATTCACCCCAGACCATGTCTGGGGCATTTTTGTGCTCGTTGCGAATTGTGCTGGCTCTTGCTACAATCACTCTCGCAGTATTTAATTACTTTATGGCAGGACAAGCAGCAACAAAAAAGAGCGCAATTGTAAGCACGGTTACCAAAGACCGTGTAGTTAGCTATGACAAAATCCGAAACATCGGAATCATCGCCCACATCGACGCGGGTAAAACAACGACCACCGAGCGCATCCTTTATGAAACTGGAAAGACCTACAAACTCGGTTCAGTTGACGATGGAACGACTGCAACTGACTGGATGGAGCAAGAGCGAGAGCGAGGAATTACCATTGTCTCTGCTGCTATTACCACTTTCTGGGAAATCCATGAGAGTACCTCAGTTGAAGCTGCTAAGTACCGCATAAATATTATTGATACTCCAGGCCACATTGACTTTACGGCTGAGGTTGAGCGCTCACTTCGTGTTCTTGATGGAGCCGTCATGGTCTTTGATGGACGTACTGGGGTTGAATCCCAATCTGAAACAGTATGGCGCCAAGCTGACAAGTATAAAGTTCCTCGAATCTGTATTTTAAACAAGCTTAACTTGATTGGTGCTGACTTTGAAGGAAGTTTGAAATCAATTGATGAGCGCCTAGGCGCTAACACTGCTCCCATCCAAATTCCTGTTGGTCATGAGCATGCACTTCGAGGGGTAATTGACTTAGTAAAGATGAAAGCCTTTACCTATAAAGCTATTGAGGACATTAAGTTAACTGAAGAGGAGATTCCTGAGGACTTGCTTGAAATGGCACAAAAGTACCGCGCACAATTGATTGAGAAAGTTGCTGAGTTTGACGATGAAACGCTAAATAAATATTTAGAAGGCCAGGAGCTCTCAGAAGCTGATATTAAGCGTGCAATCCGAAAGGGTGTCGTCAGTGTGAAATTCTTCCCAATCCTTGGAGGGGACAATCGAACTGCTACCACACAGCTCCTGCTTAACGCAGTTGTTGAATACCTGCCTTCTCCAAACGATCTTCCTGACGTTGAAGGAATTAGTCCAAAAACAGGTGAAGCGGCAACACGAGAGCGTAAAAATGAAGCTCCGTTTTCAGGACTCGCATTTAAGGTTATGACTGATCCCCACGTTGGACGACTTCTCTATGTCCGTATCTATTCAGGAAAGCTCAAAACTGGACAAGCAATTTATAACGCAAGCAAACAAGTACATGAGCGTATTGGAAAGCTTGTGCTCCTGCATGCTGATCAGCGAGAGCTTATTGAAGAGGCATATGCCGGAGAGATTGTTGCAGTTGTTGGAATGAAAGATACGACAACCGGGAACACTGTGTGTGACGAGGCCCACCCAATTTTGCTTGAAGCAATTTCATTCCCTGAGCCAGTTATTTCTCTTGCCATCGAACCAGCAACAAAAACCGATCAGGAAAAAATGGGATTGGCATTGAACAAGCTTGCTGATGAGGATCCTACTTTCCGAATCAAAATGAACCACGAAACAGGGCAAACAATTATCTCAGGTATGGGTGAGCTTCAACTTGAAGTGTTAGTTGACCGTATGAAGCGCGAATTTAGTGTTGACGCAAAAACGGGTGCACCACAAGTTGCATACAAGGAAACCATTAAAAAGATTGCCAACGGAGAAGGAAAGTATATTCGTCAAACTGGTGGTCGTGGACAATATGGTCATTGTTTACTTCGAATTGAACCTCGTGGACGCGGTGAAGGGTTTGAATTTGTCAGTGAAATTCGCGGAGGATCTATTCCACAAGAGTATATTAACCCTATTGAAAAGGGAGTTCGAGAGAAGCTCGAAAATGGAATTTTGGCTGGGTATCCACTCGTTGACGTGAAAGTTGCCGTATATGACGGAAGCTTCCACGACGTCGATTCTTCAGAAATGGCCTTTAAGATTGCAGGTTCAATGGCTGTTGAGGATGCAGCAGAGAACGCAGATATGATTTTGCTTGAGCCTATTATGAAAGTTGAAGTTACCACCCCTGACGACTTTATGGGAGACGTTATTGGCGACCTTTCAAGTAAACGTGCTCAAATTTCAGGAACTGAAACAAAGGGATTGTTCACGGCAATTAGTGCAATGGTTCCACTTGCTGAGCTTCCAGGATACGCAACCAAACTTCGCTCAATTTCTCAAGGTCGTGCGAGCTTCTATATGGAACCTTCTCACTACGAGGAAGTACCAAGCAACGTTGCCGCTTCAGTCATTTCTTCACGAGGCAAGGGAGTATAATTCCACTGAAATATCTACCCATAGTTTGATTTGAACTCGATTTTGTGCTATAATTACCTTACTGTAAATAAAGATTGTGAGGTGTTGTATGTCAGTAAATGCCTTTCAGAAAACGACAATTGAAACAATCGCAGGAACGTTCAAACTGCCAGCCTCGACTCACGCAAAACTGTTTAGCATTTTTTACCCATGTGGGTCCGTTCGTGCAAAGCTTGATGAAGGATCGTATGCGCTCCTTTGTCATGTGATCGCACAGCATTGGGAAGATAAACCGCTTGAGTATCCGAAAGGATACGATACTCCGGAGCGTTTTCAACATTTCGTTGACGTAATACATTGCACTGTTGAAGGCAACGCTTTTTGCCGGGTATTAAAAACCCATTACGGGACCATACAAATCAACGTAGTAGGTATGGTTGGACTGATTGAGCCGTTTGTCGCTGTTCCTAAGGCAGGCATTTTTTGGAATTCAAAGAAAGATGTCTGGGCATGCGATATGCAAGGTTCAGTTGAACCAGAAGTGGTTGAATATCCAACCTTCGGGACTGCATATTTAGGTGCAATCAGATACGCGAATTCGATATCTTCGCATAACCGATATTGGCCCAAAAATCGTGAGCGCATTATAAATAGGCTCAGATCTCAGTACCGTAATTTCGACGCGCCAATAAGCATGGCTGATCGAATTGATACGGCACGAAATATATTCACTGCCTTAAAAGGTCAATTGTTTGAGGCGATTCAACAATACGAAGAATCGTATTTCTCAACACGTTAGTTCTTTTTGAGCGCTGGGATACCCCAGCGCCTTTTTTGTGTCTGAAATTCATAAAACTTTTCATTTAAATATAATATGTGATATTATACCCCATAGGATTCTAGTCTAATTACAGTACATTACAAATCTATTGTGCAATTCCATGCACAGGAAGGTGTTTGCAGTGAAGAAGTATGGATTCAAGATACTTGCAATTGTTCTATGTTATTTGGCATTTGGTAGTACTGTTGCGTATGGGCAGAAATTAATTACTCCGACAAATGGATTGATAGCCTATTCTGCACTTGATACTGGTGCCATTCGCCTTGTCGATGAGAATCTCAACATTATTGTTGAGTTTCCTGAAGCATGGTCATGTGACTTTAAATTTTCACCCAACGGGCGCTATTTTGCATATAACAAAAATAGTACATTGATCCTCTACGACCTGAACAATAAGACAGAGAAAGTTCTCGTAGAAACAAGCAGTGGAGGTTTTGATTGGATGCCTGATAGCCAATCGGTAATTTATTCGCGTGGTGTAGATTATAATTACGAATCTACAGAGTATTCAAACATTGAAGGTTTGTGGCACATTGGTATCTTTAGCAAAAAAGAAAAAGAGATAATTCCACCAACGCTCAATACTGAATACCCACCTGTTTACCCCTGACATCTCACCGAATGGCACCCATTTGATCTACAGCTATCAAGATAATGGTTCAAATTTCTATATCGCAACTGTCAGTGGTGAGGCAATTAGTACGCCGACTGGGGTGAGTGTCGAATGGTCACCTGATGGATTGTCTTTTATCCTAGACAATTATGATCGTCAGCAGATCTCTGATGCTGATATCTCAATTACCCAAATTTCAGATCTGAAGATCGTAGAGGGAATATCGCTTGAAGGGTATTCTATTTACAAACCGCTCTGGTCTCCAGACGGAAGATTTGTTGCATATCTGCAAAAGCAAAATGGATCGATAGATGGGCAAACGATGTTGTGGAGCCCACTTGAAGGTTCTTTTCCACTTCCATACGGCAATAATAATTCGCCTGTTGTATGGTCGCCTGATGGAACCAAGTTAATCACATTTGAGATGGGGGGGCTATTGCATATAGTACCGCTTGATGGAAGTTCACCCAAAACCATTGGAATATCAGAATGCGCGGATTGGCAGCCAATATATCCAAAACCTTTAGTAGTAGGGAATTTAATTCCTGATGGGAGTCAATTGGTCGCTAGCTGTCAACGTAATGTAGATATTTACTTTATTATGGAATTGATGGGAGAGGCAAGCTTTATCGAAAAGTTTGCTGATGCATTGTTGGAGGAGGTAGTGGGGATACCCGCTTTTCAAGTAATTGGAATGATTGAGCCTGTGATAAAAGGAAAGCCTGACGCGGTAACCTGGAATTACTGGGTTTTTGAGGGCAGATATATCTTTGATATTGTTATCACTGATAACCCGACTACAAGACATTACGTAAGTTACACTACTCAGAATCAAGTGTATGACGCGGTTGGGGTAGGAGTAGAGGGAGATGGTTGCGATAGGTATATGCCTATCTTTCGTCTCGATTGATTACAGCGCCAGGGCAACCTGGTGCTTTTTTGTGTCATACTATGTGACTTTGTTCTTGAAAGGAGAAGTGGAATTGGTTGCGCACTATCCGTCAGACGGTTCGCTACATTGGTTGGTTGATGACGATGTTAATATGCTCACCCTGGTAGTGCAGGAGCTTGCCAAATATGTTGCACCAGAGAGTGACCATAACATTGAACAGAATCTGAACGCCGGTGAGCCTGTATACCTATTGCAAACAGTATGTATTATGCGCCAGAGATACCGAGTACAGATTCGTGGAGGATATCAGTATAAGCCAGCAGTATTTATTCATATCCTTGGCGCTAAATGGAATGATGACCATATGATTAAGGAGCGATTAATCAGTGAAGCACTTGAAAATATTTTAGTAAAACATTAGTGAAGTGATCCCTGGGGTTAGCTACCCCAGGGACTTTTTTTATGTACTGAGCGGCAAGTGGCCACCGGCAGCTATCCAGTTCCGATGGTTTTCCATCGTTAAGTAGTGCCGCCTTTCGGACTCATCTTCAACTGCAATATCCGTTTTTGCAATATATGCCCCGAGCCATCGAATGGCGATGTGATCATAAAGATCTGTTAGTGACTCCATACTGAACATGAGCATGTCATCTCGAAAACGTAGATCCCTTGGACTAATGTTCCCACATATGAAAATTAACTGAGGTGCATATGCTGCGAATGAAATGCCCCAATCTTTAGCCACATCGATGAGTACCTGAGATATATCGTAGTACTCTTGGTAATCAAACTCCTGTACTGGCCGAACTTCATTGGCCCAGAACCGACTTTTTGCTTCAGCAATAAGTCGTTCTAATTCATATTCACTTCTCATGTCTGTCTCCTGAACTATTAATAAGCTTAGAAGTATACCATTATTCTTTACTCAGTAATTACTATCAGCTATACTTCTGATGAATTATCTATCGAAAGGATGTACTTTGAATCGCGAACGCTTTTTTGAACTACTGAACCACTTGTCACCAATAGACCGTGAAAAGGTTGTAGTTGCTTATTGGCTTGCGAAAAATGCACAGCGCGGGCAAACACGAGATGGAGGAGAGCGATACTTTGAACATGTGCGCGGTGTAGCACTATTGCTCATTGAGAACGGATACTCAGATGCTGAGATCATTATTAAGGCACTGCTTCATGATTTGATTGAAGATACCGAGACACCTTTTAGCATAATCATAATGCTATTTGGTAAGGAAGTATTTGAGTCCCTGCTATTGCTTTCAAAAAACGAACCCGTATTTGATGAATCGGGGACAGTGATACGAAGAATAAAGCTATCTGACGAGGTTTACTACGGTAATCTTGTGGGAGCCGCTCAGTCAGACCGTTTAGTGAAATGTGCAGATCGATTACATAACTTGCTAAGTATGGGTGTTTGGCCTCGGCTTCGGCAAATTCCATATGCAATCCATACTGAAAAGTTTGCGCTCCCACTTGCAATGGAAACTGACGAAACGTTTTATACTCTGTTAAAGTTTCAAGTTGAACTGGTTTTACAAAGGAAGGTTAGATAGTATCTATCGTTATAGCACGGACAGAAGTCCGTGCTTTTTATTAAAAAAAACTTTCAAGTTCACTTTTCCGTTACCTCATATAAAAAATGGAATAACTATCTTGTTAAATAACATTTCGTTTGTAAATTTGTCTTAAACCATAAACGTCTGTGACAATTTAAATATGGACTCTAATACCTTTTTATTGAGTATGTTTTTCGTGATAGCAGTTATCGTAATATCTTTATGCGCGCTATATGTATTTCATAATTCACCCAAAGGGAGTGAAATATTTTTGGAAGCTGATGCTAAAGCAATTAAACTAAAAATAAAAAAAGGCAAGTAATAAAAGTATTATTACTCAAACTAACTTACATCTGCTATACGATATCTATCATAGATGGCTGGAAATGAGGCTAAATATCCTGTTGACAAGGCCAAGCCTTCTTGTAATAATACCCCCATATTGAGTCTGAGTGTTGCTCGTTGGCAGAAAAAAACTGCCTCTTGCAAACTTGAGCACAAAATATAAAATACAAGACGTAAACACTTTTAATTATAAAAATGGCAGCAGATACAAAAGCAAAATTCGAAAGAACAAAACCACACGTAAACATCGGGACTATTGGTCACGTTGATCACGGAAAAACTACTCTTACCGCAGCTATTGCAACTGTGCTTGCAAAGCAGCCAGGTAATGCTTCAAAGCCAATGGCTTATGATCAAATCGATAACGCTCCTGAGGAAAAAGCTCGTGGAGTTACGATTAACATCACTCACGTCGAATATGAGACTGAAAAACGTCACTATGCTCATATCGATGCTCCAGGACACGCTGACTATATTAAAAACATGATCACTGGTGCTGCACAGATGGATGGAGCAATCCTCGTTGTTTCAGCTGCAGACGGTAAAATGCCTCAGACTCAAGAACACGTTATTCTCGCTCGTCAGGTTAACGTTCCGGCATTAGTCGTATTCCTTAACAAGATTGATATGGTTGATGATCCAGAACTTGTTGACTTAGTTGAAGAAGAAATTCGTGATCTTTTGAAGAAATATGATTTCCCAGGTGATGAGATTCCTTTCATCCGAGGTTCAGCTTTGAAAGCAACAGAGGGTGTTAAAGAATATGAAGATAAGATCATTGAGCTTATGAACAAGGTTGACGAATATATCCCAGATCCTAAGCGAGAAACTGATAAGCCTTTCTTAATGCCAGTTGAAGATGTTTTCTCTATCAAAGGTCGTGGAACTGTAGTAACTGGTCGAGTTGAGCGAGGTACATTGAAGGTAAACGATGAAATCGAGATTGTTGGAATTAAACCTACAACCAAGACTGTGGTAACTGGTCTTGAGATGTTCCGAAAAATTCTTGACACAACTGAAGCTGGAGATAACGTTGGAATTCTTCTCCGAGGAGTTGAAAAGGAAGATGTAGAACGAGGACAAGTTATTGCAAAACCTGGTTCAATCACACCACACACAGAGTTTGACGCAGAAGTATATGTGCTTTCAAAAGAAGAAGGTGGACGACACACACCATTCTTTAGCGGATACAAACCACAATTCTTTATTCGAACATCAGATATTACTGGAGAGACTACTCTTCCAGAAGGAATTAAGATGGTTATGCCAGGAGACAATGCAAAGATGAAAGTTAAGCTCATTGTACCAATTGCTTTAGAAGAAGGAATGAGATTTGCAATTCGAGAAGGTGGGAAAACTGTTGGTGCTGGTGTCGTAACCACGATCACCAAGTAAACCTCTGACAGATACTCCTGCTCGCCCTTTAAACAACAATTATGCCGACCGGACGTATACGAGTTAAACTCAAAAGTTATGACCATCGTGTCATTGATGAAGCTGCAGGAAAAATACTCGATGCGGCTCTTGCCTCTGGTGCTAAAATTGTTGGACCAATTCCTCTCCCAACCAAGCGTTCCCTTTACGCCGTAAATTCATCTCCTTTTATTGATAAAGATGCGCGTGATCACTTTGAAGTTTTAGTGCACAAGCGCTTAATAGATATTCTTGACCCATCAGAGCGAACAATCGATGCTCTTGGGAACATGGACCTTCCTGCAGGTGTTTCTATCGAGGTAAAGATGTAATATGGCCGAAGGCCAATTTGTCTCACGCGCCGGGGACAAGCTTCAGTTCGCACTTAACTCCTTTTCAATTTCTCTAAAAGACCTTGTTTGTGCTGATTTTGGCTGCTCGACCGGTGGCTTTACTGATTGCTTGCTTCAAAATGGAGCATCAAAAGTGTATTCAGTCGACACCGCATATGGAGAGTTTGCATGGAAACTCCGGAACGATCCTCGAGTAGTGGTTCTTGAGCGCACAAACGCACTTCACGTACAACTTCCAGAAAAGGTTCAACTTATCACTATTGATACTGGGTGGACAAAACAAAAACTGATTCTTCCCTCAGCACTTAATAATCTCGTGCAAAATGGTAATGTAATTACCCTCATTAAACCTCACTATGAAGCACCAAAAGCATATATTCGAAAGGGACTTTTAATGGAGGACAAATTAGAAGAAGTAATGGGTAGTGTTAAAAACGATATCGAAGCGCTTGGGCTTACTATTGAAGGTATTGTAGAGTCACCAATTTTAGGAAAACGAGGACAGAATACTGAGTTTTTAGCGCTATTGCACAAAAAAAACGCCACTCAATGAGCGTCGTCGTGCCAGGCTATCCTTTGATTCTTTTAGCCTTATCAGACATTCTTCGTTTAAATGTTTCAAATTCATCGACCCAAACAGCAAAGGCAGTTATTACACTGGGTTCAGCCGAATTGAGCAATGACTGCGCAGTATCTGGAAAACCTGCAATATGCAGCTCTATAGCTTTATTGAGATACTCACAGATTTGAGTATCGTTCAACTCGTATGCGTCTGCCAGGGATGAGCGGAAAACTTCAAGGTCAAGTCGGGTATCTTTTTTACCTGTTGGCATTTTTCCTCCAGTATTACTGTTACGCATTGTCCCATAATTAAAGATTTTTGTCAATAAAAAAGACCGCCAATTAAGGCGGCCAAAGGCGGTACTATAGATTCGCTAGTTCAGCAGCTTGTCGAAAATTATTGAATGCCACTGTCGCGGCTTCAGTGAAAGGCAGATCATGTAGCTTCCATTCCAGGTTCTCGCCTTCGAGATAAGCAAGGACGAGGTCTTCATATTGGATAATATCAATGTCATTTTCAGGAAGGTAGTGCCCGGCAGCGATTTGAACCTGATGTCCTGCGCTTGTACGGTTAACCTTTCCTAAAAAAGAAGCCACCAAATAGCTTGAAACCCGATCATGGGCTACCGTATCTGTGAATAGATAGAAAGTCCAAATCGTAAAGAAAGCTGTCGTTACAATAAAAACAGCAGGCATCCAAGGGTTCATTACAGTTCCCGAGCGCATACTCGCGAGAATAACTATATAAACAGCCAAGTTTACAAGTATCGATGCGGAGATACTTTTGACTAACAAGCCTTGTGAGTTCTGCACTTCAACCTCCTAAATATCTTTAACTACCCATAGTATAGGTGGATTTGTGTTTCTTGTCAATAAAAAGACCGCCTATTATGGCGGTCTTCGAGGCTAGGTCTCTTCTTCACTTTCTTCGAGTTCGGAGTTTTCCTTCCAAAACAGATTGTAATACTCGATTGCTGTCTCTGATACATCCTCAGTAATCCACCCAAATTCTATCCGCTCATTAATGAGCGATTGAAACTCATGGGCAACTGTTCCCGTTAACATATATTGCCTGATAAACTGCTGAGCTTTCAGTTGGATAGCTGCAATTTGTGCGTCGTTCACGGTACTTGTCTCCTTTTTCTCTGGACGGATGTATTCGACTGCTAATTGCACGTTGTGCGGCGCATGTTCGATTAAGCTCATTGCGTGCTGCCGTCTTCCTTTATAAAATGCATGCTGGATCTGTCTGAATGTTTCAGCTTCAACTAGAGTTAAAGGCGTTAACATATCATATCTCCATTGATTGATATGCCCGTCGAGGAGGTTAGTATAAAGCTCAATAATAATAATATCAAGTTATGGGCTTATATCTCTCTAGTTCAACTAGCCTTGCATGCGCTCTCGCATTTTGATATAATCGCCAGTAACTGATGAAGTTTTTTTTCTTTGTTCTAAACGACATCTAGATGATAGTGGGAAGCCGATGGTTTGGCGCCCAGTGCGCCTTTTTTAATGGCTGAGTGAATACCGGTGTGAAAAGCAACTTGTGTGCTTTTTTTGCCCCAAAGCTATTCACCTAAAAAATAAATATGATAGATACATTACTGACTCAAAAAGTAAAAATGACACAGGCGTTTGTACGCAATGCTCGCGTACCTGTTACTGTACTTGTTGCGACTCCAAATACGGTCACTGGTATTAAAAGTGAAAGCCGCGATGGCTATGATGCAATTCAGATTGGATTTGGAACCCGTAAGACTAAGAATATCTCAAGAGCACTTCAAGGACACCTCAAAGAAACTACTTCAAACAATATCGCCCCAAGACACCTACGCGAAGTTCGAGTTCGTGATGAAAGCCTGAAAGTAGGCGACAAAATTTCTGTTTCAGATGTACTTGTTGCAGGAGACACTATTCAAGTAATGGGAATTTCAAAAGGTAAAGGATTTGCAGGAGGAGTTAAACGACATGGATTCCGCGGTGGACCAAAGACCCATGGTCAGTCAGATCGTCTTCGAGCTCCTGGATCAATTGGACAAGGAACGACTCCAGGTCGTGTTCACAAAGGAAAGCGAATGGCAGGACATATGGGAGTTGACCAGGTGACGGTTAAGAACCTTGTGGTTGTCTCCGTTGATGCTGAGCGCAATGAGCTCCATGTTAAAGGACCAGTTCCCGGTCCGAAGGGATCACTCATTGTTGTACGCAGGCTGTCTGAGAATAAAGTCGTTCCTGTTGAGATATCTCCTGAGGTAATTGAAGAAGCCGTTGTTGAGTCACCAGAAGTTGTCGAAGAAACCACTGAAGCACAAACAAATGAATAAACAAGAAATTAATACCAATTTACTCGCTCAAGTCGTTCATATTTATAATGATCGACAACATGGCGGACATGCGAAGGCAAAAACTCGTGCTGAAGTAAACCGTACTACTAGAAAAGTTTACAAGCAAAAACATACAGGAAACGCTCGACATGGATCAAAGCGTGCACCTATCTTTGTTGGTGGAGGGGTTACGCATGGGCCAAAAGGAATCAAACGAGTCTTGTCTATGCCAACAGTTATGAAGAAAGTTGCGCTTTCACATGCGCTCGCTTTGAAAGACAGTGAAAAGATGATAACGATGGTTGACTTTACCGGAGTTAAGAAAACTCGAGATGCAGTTGCGCTTTTGCCGGTGGCAAAGCGATATCTTGTCGTAATTCAGGATGAAAACAAATCAGCATTTAGAGCTGTTCGAAACATTGCAACGGTTACTCCCGTGTATGCACGGGACTTGAATGCACAGCTCGTTCTTTTGAACGGACACATTGTTTTTGATGAACCTAAAAAGGCAGCAACTGAAAAAAAGACCGTTAAAATCGCTAAGAAAGAAACAAAGAAGAATTAATTATGACAATTTTACCAATACTTACTGAAAAAAGTTTAATGCAGGCACGAGCTGGCGTATATTCATTCCGTGTTCAAAAACAGTACACAAAGTATCAAATTAGGCAGATGATTGCTGATATGTTTTCAGTGCACCCAACCGGTGTTGCTACGATGAATTACAAACCAACTACTCGCCGTACAAACCGCGGTAAGTATGTTACAACAAAGGCATTCAAAAAGGCACTCGTAACGCTTAAAAAAGGTGAGACAATCGCGTTGTTTAATCCGAAAAAGGCTGACAAATAACAATATGAGCAAATTACTATCAATACTACCAAAGAAGAGTGGACGATCTCATGGAAAGATCACCGTCCGACACCAAGGTGGTCGAGAAAAGCGTTTTTATCGTTTGGTTGACTTTAAACGAGACAAAAGAGATATCACCGGACGGGTAGTTGAGATGGAATATGATCCAAACCGAACAGCAAATGTTGCGATGGTCGTGTACAAAGACGGAGAAAAACGCTATACTCTAGCGCCGAATGGGTTAGTAGTTGGTGCAACAATTCTTGCCTCTGAATTCGCACCATTTGAAGTAGGAAATCATTTGCCACTGAAAAACATTCCAATTGGAACCGCAGTGCATAATATTGAAATCACACCAGGTCGTGGTGGACAGATGGTAAAGTCAGCAGGATCTGCTGCAATGGTACAGGGACGAGAAGACAAGCATGTGATCATTAAACTCCCTTCAGGAGAGCTTAAGCGCTTTTTACCAGAATGTTGGGCAACCATTGGCCAAGTTGGGAACGTAGAATATAACAAGCGAATCCTACGCAAAGCGGGAACAAACCGACATCTTGGTGTCAGACCTCGAGTTCGAGGAGTTGCAATGCATCCTGGTGCACATCCACATGGTGGAGGAGAAGGACGCTCATCTGTTGGACTTAAATATCCAAAGACCTATGCAGGACGACCAGCAGTTGGTAAAACACGAAAATTACGCAAGTATTCTGATTCACTTATCATTTCTAAGCGAAAGCCTGGAAAGCATAGTCATAATTAATAAAATATGTCACGAAGCAGCAAAAAAGGACCATATGTAGACGAACGCCTTACAAAGAAGGTGGATGCCGGCATGGGTGTAAAAGGAAGTCCAATTAAAACCTGGTCTCGTGGATCTGGTATTCCACCACAATTTGTTGGAAAGTATTTCCAAATCCATAATGGTCGAATTTTTGTAGAAGTCTTTATCACTGAAGATATGGTTGGACACAAGTTGGGAGAATTCTCCCCTACTCGTACATTCCGCGGACATGGACAAGTGGTTAAGCGAACAATGGATAAGACATAAACATATATATGGACGCTGTAGCAACACAAAAATTTTATCGAATGAGTCCGCGCAAACTGCGCCTTGTTACTGATGCGGTAAAAAAGATGAGTCCAGTTGAGGCACTTGTGGTACTCCCTTTTACCGGAAAGCGTGCTGCAGAGCCGCTCGCAAAGGTGATTAAGACTGCAGTTGCGAACGCAAAAGTATTGGGAATGGATGAGCAGACACTTGTTTTTAAAGAGATTCAAATTGGACAAGGTCCTACCTTGAAGCGAGGAATTGCCGTTTCACGAGGGCAGTGGCATCCAATTAAGAAGCGTATGAGTCATATCCGAGTTGTGGTAACTGAAGGAGCTAAAGTCGAAGTAGTTGCAAAGAAAGAAGAGAAAAAGGTTGAAGCGGCAGCTGTTACTGAAGTGAAACCAGCAGCAAAGCCAGTTATTAAGACTAAAAAGGTCGTAAAAAAGACAAAGTAAATATATGGGACAAAAAATTAATCCAATTGTATTTCGAACCGGTACATTCCTTCCGTGGAAGTCACGGTGGTTTGCAGATAATAGCCAATTTAAGAATTTGCTTATTGAGGACGTGAAAATTCGACGAGCATTAATGGAAAAGTTGAAAGTTGCAGGAATTGTAAGCGTTGAAATTGAACGACTCCCTAAAAGTATGTCAATTATGTTGCATGTATCCCGTCCAGGAGTTGTTATTGGTCGAGGTGGAAGCGGAATTGAGGACATTAAAAAGTTTGTCATGGAAATTATCAGGAAGACCCGAGGAGTTGCGGTCAAAAATCAGAAAATTGATTTTCAGGTAAAGGAAGTAAAGAATCCTGATGTGTCAGCACAATTAGTCTCAGTACGCATCGCACAAGAGCTTGAGCGTCGTATGCCACACCGACGTGTGGTAACACGCACTATGGAGCGCGTTATGCAGTCAGGAGCCGCAGGAATAAAGATTGTTCTCTCTGGTCGTATTGGTGGAGCAGACATCTCGCGAGTTGAGAAGTTTCATAACGGATCAGTTCCAACACAGACGTTGCGAGACAATATTGATTATGCGCAAACACCAGCTCTCCTTGCAAAAGGATATGTAGGAGTAAAAGTATGGATCTATACCAAAGATAAAGAGAAAAATTAATTATGTTACAGCCAGCACGACGAAAATATCGAAAAGATCAACGAGGACGCCGCCGTGGTGTGGATATCCGTGGATCAAAGTTGGAATATGGTGACTTTGGAATGAAAGCAACCGAAGTTGTATGGCTTTCAGCAGCCCAAATTGAAGCAGGACGTCGTGCAATTACGAATACCCTTAAGCGAAAAGGTCGCGTCTGGATTCGAGTATTCCCTGATAAACCAGTCACTGCTCGAGCTGCAGGTCAGCGTATGGGAAGCGGAAAGGGAGACATTGATCGATATGTAGCTGTTGTTCGTCCTGGGCGAATTTTATATGAAATCTCAGGAGTTCCTGAAGACGTTGCTCGAAGTGCTCTGAAGCGCGCAAGCGACAAGATGCCATGCAAAACAACCGTTGTTACTGAGAATTAACCTTTAGTATATGAATAAAAATAAAAAACAAGTAATTGAGCTAAGAAAGAAATCAGTAGAAGATCTTCACAAGGAAGTGGTTACTTTGCGTGAGAAACTATCTAAGCTCGATTTTGCTAAAATTTCAGGAGAAGTAACAAACGTTCGTGAACGATTTTACACTCGACACGACTTATCACGAGTTTTAGGTATAATACGCGAACGAGAAATAGCAGAAACAAAATAATATATGAAAATTTTTACCGGGCGAGTAATCGCTACTAAGAACATAAAAACAGCAACAGTTGCCGTCGATCGGTTTGTTACACATCCGGTGTACAAGAAACGATTGAAGCGCACTGAAAAGTATCAGGTTCATGACGAGCTTGGGGTTGCCGTGCGTGACCAAGTAGAATTTGTCGCCTGTGCACCTGTTAGTAAAATGAAGCGTTGGAAAATTACAAAAATTCTAAATGCAAAGTCTAGTTTGAAAGCATCTACCAAGATAATTGAAGTTAAGTCAGAAGTTCCTGTTAAGAAAGCGAAAGCACAACCAATTGAGAAGAAAGCCAAAAGCGTAGCAAAGAAGACGGCTAAAGCTAAGAAAACTAAATAAACAGATATGATACAGCTCAGATCAATGTTAAAACCAGCAGATAACAGTGGCGCAAAGCGGCTGATGGTCATTGGTATCTCACATCGAATTGGAAAGACCGCTCATGTGGGGCAAGTAGTTCGCTGTGTCGTTCGAGGAGCAGATAGCTCAGGTGTTATAACTGACCACGAGAAGGTTCAAGTTGTACTTGTTCGCTCTCGCAAAGAAATTCGCCGTAAAGATGGAACATTTATAAAGTTTGACGACAACGCAGGTGTCATTATTGATAAGCAAGGAATGCCGAGAGGAACTCGAATTTTGGGTCCAGTTGCTCGAGAAGTAAAAGAAACTGGATATACAAAGATTGCATCACTCGCACCAGAAGTTTTATAAGAATATGCAAAAATTTAAGACACAAGACAAAATTAAAGTCCTGACTGGCCGCGATCGCGGACGAGAAGGAGTAATTGAGAAGCTCTTCCCTAAAAAGGGAGTTGCTCTCGTGCCTGGAATTAATACATACAAAAAGCACATCAAAAAGCAAATGGCTCGAGATGGAAAAGGGGGAGTATATGAGCTCTCACGTCCAATTGCACTATCAAAAATCACTCATATGGATCCAAAAGATAGTAAAAAGGCAACTCGAATTGGATTTCGAATGGAAGGCGACAAGAAAGTTCGTATTGCAAAGAAAAGTAATTCTATTTTTGAAATTAAGAAATAACCTATGGCAGCTAAACAAAAAGAAACTAAAACACATACACCGATTAAGGAAACTCTGGCGACTGCAAAGCTCGAATTTGCGAAGGAATATAACGTTAAAAACACCTTTGCTGTACCAAGTATTAAAAAGATTGTTGTAAACATTGGAACTGGAATGGATTTGCGTGACAAAGGTCAGCGAGAAAAGCTTGTGAATGAATTCACCGCTCTTACTGGTCAGAAACCAAAAATCCAAAATGCACGTATTTCAGTTGCAGGATTTAATTTGCGAGCAGGTATGCCTGTTGGACTTACCGCAACACTCAGAAGTTCACGAATGGAAAGCTTTTTGGACAAATTGATTTCAGTGGTACTTCCCCGTCTTCGTGATTTTCGAGGTATTCCTACACGAGGATTTGATCAGGCTGGTAATTATACGCTCGGGATGGCAGAATATACCGTCTTTCCTGAAATTGACTTAGCAAAGGTTGATAAAATGCGATCACTTGAAATCACCATTGTGACGAAAGCAGGTTCACCTGAGCGTGGTCGCAAGTTCTTAGAGCTTGTAGGGATGCCGTTTGAGAAACCTGAATAACCATATTTATGGCAAAAACATCTAAACTAATTCGAGAAACAAAAAAGCTTCCCTACAAGATTCGATATCGAAATCGGTGTAAGCTCTGTGGACGCCCACGCGGTTATATGCGAAAATTCGGCGTTTGTAGAATTTGTTTTAGAGAATTAGCAAATAAGGGAGAAATTCCAGGAGTAAGAAAGGCAAGCTGGTAAATTATGATTACATTTCGACGAGGCGATTACCTCATACAATTAAAGAATGCAAGCATGGCAGGCAAACGTGAAGTTGTCGTACGAGACACAAAGCACGTTGTAGCTCTTGCTGCCGCGCTCAAAAAACTTGGATTCTTAGAGGAAGTAACTCAAAAGGATGGATTTTTGACATCCCGTCTCACCTTCCATAAAAAGCGTGCATTACTCATGGATTTGAAGCTTATTTCAACTCCGGGACTCCGAATCTATGCAAATGCAAAAGACTTGGCAAATCATAAACGTCGTTCGGTTTCTTTGCTCATTTCTACTCCACAAGGAGTTATGAGCGATAAAGATGCAGTGAAAGCGAACCAAGGCGGAGAAGTACTCGCAGAAATAATGTAATATGGCACGATTTGGAAACTTACCAATTAAATTAACAAGTGGAACCACCGTAGTTGTGGAGGGATCTTCTATGACTGTTAAAGGTCCAAAAGGAGTGCTTTCTCGCACACTTCCTGAAGGAGTTACCCTCGAGGTAAGTCCAGAAAGCGTAACGGTTGTTAGAAAGAGTGATAATCGAACAATTCGAGCATTACATGGAACAACTCGAGCTCATGTTGCAAACATGGTTCATGGAGTGACGACTGGATGGCAGAAAGCTTTGGAAATCGTTGGTGCAGGATACCGTGCTGAAGTCCGAGGACGAGATCTTGTTATGCAAATTGGATATTCTCATCCGGTTACGATTACTGCTCCTGAAGGGATCACTTTTAAAGTAGATAAGTCCATCGTAACGGTTGATGGAATTGATCGAGAAATCGTTGGGCATATTGCAGCAATTACTCGTGCAAGCCGAAAGCCAGAGCCATACAAGGGAACTGGAGTAAAATACCAAGATGAAATCATTAAGCGTAAAGCTGGTAAGCAGGCAGCTAAATAATATCTAAATATGTTAAAAATTGACCGACTTAAAAGAAAACGAAGAATTCGAGGACGGATTAGTGGAACGAGTGATCGACCACGTCTATCTGTGTATCGATCAAACAAGTATATCTATGTCCAAGCAATTGATGACAAAGATATGAAGACACTCGCTGCAGCAAAAGGACCAGATGCTTCAGTTGTTGGTCGTGAAATTGGAGAAGCATTGAAAAAGCTGAAAAAAGACGCAGTAGTTTTTGACCGTGGCGGATTTCGATATCACGGACGTGTTAAGATTCTTGCTGATGCAGCACGAGAAGCAGGACTTAAATTCTAATATATGAATCAACATCAAATGAACCAATTAGACCAGACACCACGTGAGTTCGATGAGCGCGTTGTTACCATTAACCGTGTTTCAAAGGCAACCAAAGGTGGAAAGACAATGCGATTTTCAGCACTTGTAGTTGTTGGGGACGGTAAGGGACGTGTTGGAGCAGGTGTTATGAAAGCAGCTGATGTTCGAAGTGCAATCCAAAAGGCTGTAAGCTACGCAAAGCGACATTTGGTAACGATTCCGCTTAAGGGAACAACCATTCCATATGACATTATTCATAAGTACAGTGCAGCTCGGGTAATGCTTAAACCAGCACCTCCTGGATCAGGGATTATCGCCGGAGGTCCAGTACGAATTGTACTTGAAGCTGCGGGTGTTCGAGATGCGGTTGGAAAGGTACTTGGTTCAAACAACAAAATTACCAATGTATATGCAACCATTGAAGCACTTGAGAAAATGGGAAGAATGCAAGATAACAAAAAACGATCATGAACAAAATAACATTTAACACCCCAAAACGAGTAGGTCGAGGAATCGGCTCTGGAAAAGGCGGCCACACAACCGGTCGTGGTACTAAAGGTCAAAAGTCTCGAACCAAGCAAAATATTCTTTTTGAAGGTGTAAAAACCAAGAAGTCACTCCTTCATCGTATTCCGCTTCTTCGTGGAAAAATGAAGAACAAGTCATTCAAGGTAAAGCCAGTTACGATCTCAACAGCAACTCTAGATATCTTTAACGACGGAGACACAATCACCATTGAAGCATTAGTAAAGGCTGGTATCGTTAAGTCTGGAGTAGCTCGTCGACGAGGAGTTAAAGTTGTCGGTAAACCAACCAAGAAATTTAATTTTGAGGTCCCAACATCACATACCCTACGCGCTCAAATAAATGCTTAATGCTATTGGTCAATTTTTTTCTCGTGCATGGCGGACTAAGGAAATTCGGAAGAAGATTCTAATTACCGCCTTTATACTTGCTGTATTTCGGCTTGCTGCTCATGTGCCTGCAGCAGGCGTGGACCGTACCTCACTTGCAAATCTCTTCTCAGGAAGCGCACTTTTCTCGCTTCTCGATATATTCTCTGGAGGAACCTTGGCGAACTTCTCGATTCTCGCGCTCGGGCTTAACCCATACATTAATGCCTCAATCGTCATGCAGCTGTTGACCTTTATCATTCCATCTTTCGAAGAGATGTCTAAAGAAGGTGAGTTTGGTCAGGAAAAAATTAATCAGTACACTCGATTCCTTGCACTCCCACTCGCTGTTTTCCAGGCATTTGGAATGTATGCCCTCCTTCAAAGTAGTGGAGTTATTGCAGCACTTTCACCTCTAGGCTTAATTGCACTTGTTGCAACCATGGTTGCAGGAACAATGTTCGCAGTCTGGCTCGGCGAGCTTATTAGTGAGTATGGTGTTGGAAACGGCGTTTCGTTCTTAATTTTTGCAGGTATCATTGCGAGACTCCCATCGCTTTTGGGTCAAACCGCGACAACAGTCGCACCGGAAGATACCGTAAAATATATTGTTTTTGGAGCAGTAACACTTCTGGTTATTGGAGCGATCGTGTATGTGTCTGAAGCAATTCGAAAGATTCCTATTCAGTATGCCAGGCGAAGCAAACAAGTTATCGCAACCAGTAACTCATCATATATCCCACTCCGGGTGAACCAAGCAGGAGTGGTACCGATCATCTTTGCAGTTTCCTTAGTTCTTATGCCAACCCTTGTTGCACAGTTTTTGTCAGGCTCCGGAAATGTCCAGGTTGCTCAAGTTGCCGTTACCTTGACCCAAATTTTTGACCCACAGTCACCAATTTATAATTTGGTATACTTCTCACTTGTTGTTGGGTTTACTTACTTCTACACCTCAGTCGTATTTAATCCTGAGAAAATTGCTGAAAATCTTACCAAAAGTGGTGGATATATTCCTGGTATCAGACCAGGCAGTGCAACCATTAGCTACCTAAACTTTGTTCTGAATCGCATTACCCTAGCTGGTGCCGTTTTCTTAGGAACCATTGCAGTCCTCCCCGCGCTCTTCCAAAATGTGGTTGGGCTCACGAACCTTGCCATTGGGGGAACAGGACTTCTAATCGTTGTCTCAGTTGTTCTTGAAATAACTCGTGATATCGAGTCACGCCTCGTTATGTCTCGCTACGACAAGCTCCTTAGGTAACTACATATAAACCCCCTGGAAATCCGGAGCAGGGCAAATGTCGTATTCACTTCTAATCGTTGTAAAGTTGTCTAATCAAAATTGAGGGCCGTCGATATATATTACCGATGCCTTTTACTTGCCTTTAAAGATGTGCCGTAAAAGAAGTGCATCTGTATGCAGAGTGAGTAGTTGCACCCTCTAGTGTAATAGATATTACTACTGAATAAATGCCGAAGCAGCAAAAAGATTTAATTGACATTTTAATCCGATAGTGATATTATCCCTCCAAAGATTGTGAATCTTGGAGGTACAAAATGAGCGACACAGTGGTTGTGAAGATTCTGGTAACAGTTGTTTTTTGGACTGCAATCTTTCTATTCTATAAACGGCAAAACAAAGCCATGAATGGCCTTGTGATGGGTAGCGGTTGTGGAACCTGGTTCATCTTCCTGTTTGTAGTAATTCCAGCAGCCGGCATTATCATACTCCCCGCATTCCTTTTGCCGGGGGTTGTTGCTGGGGTGCTAATGGGTGTGCTTAAGTTCAATCCACAAAATATCTATGAGATACATTTTGTGGAAGGAGTCTGGCCTTGGATGTGGCAGGTACTGCTCATAATAGATGTTGGATTTTGGGTAGTAGCCTTTCTTGTAACCACATCTCTCAGAAGAGAGTAACAGATTTTCGTTAAGTGCGGTCAAATCGATCGCACTTTTTAGCGCAAAAAATTGGTTGTTACTAAGTTTCAAGGTTATTAAACATACCTCAGATGTGAGGTATGTGAGTATCATTTTATGTTTACACACACAAACATTTCAAATAGCCCGTTTACAGTTTGTTTACTTGTATGTCTATAAGTGTATCGTAGTCAATGTGTTTGGACTGAAAGAACACCCTTTGAAGGGATAAGTGCCTTAATTCATATCTTCGCAAAGGCGTTCATTCTGTGTATGCTTATTTACCGCGTAATTAAAAGGAACGAGAAGAATGATCTTCAAAACTTTTTTTACAAGACTTTTTTCAGTTTTACTTCGCCGCAAAGCGCCCACGGACGTTAACCAGGTATTACCTGTGGCAGCGAAAGTTAGTGATGGCTTTTCACTTAATGGGGTTGCGGTATGTAATCCCTATTATCAACCAAAAAGCCAACGTTAGGCTACACGCCCCAGCACTGCTGGGGCTTTTTCATGTAGAATGGGCTATGAATATCGCACTTTTAGGCCCTCAAGGGTCAGGAAAAGGGACGCAAGGAGAGATGCTTGCTCGAAAGTTTGATATGTATTACCTAGATGTAGGGTCGCTTCTTCGTCAAATGTCAAAAACTAACCCAGAAATTGACCAATATGTGAATAAAAAAGGAGCGCTTCTTCCTGATGACCTTTTGTTTGAAATTATGAAAAAGCATTTATCTGAGCGTAATCAGTATGACAATATCGTCTTTGACGGATATCCTCGCTCAAAAGCGCAATGGGACAGTATAAGCGCGCTTCTTTCTGATCATAGTACGAAAATTGACGAAGTAATCGTGCTTGAGATTAATGAAGAGGAAACGGTGAGACGTCTTTCCGCTCGGCGAATGGATCCTGTTTCCGGTCACATTTATAACCTTGTTACAAATCCCCCCCCCCCTGAGGTGGATGTTGAGGCACTCTTACACCGTGAAGATGATCAACCTGATGCTATTAGAACTCGACTTGCGGCGTACCGTGCAAATACAGCACTTCTTATTGACCATTTGAAAGCAGCAGGCCACCTTTTTGAAGTGAATGGAAGTGATTCAATCGATACCGTACAAGAAAAAATTGTAGAGCATATAACTTCGCATAAATTTAAGCTATAATACGTTCAGATACACCACTTCTGTGAGTGAAAAACATGTACACCTAACAAATTCACCTATGGGGAAGTTTGAATTAAAAACTGACAAGCAAATCGAATCTATGAAGGTAGGCGGGAAAAAACTCTCGCAAATTCGTCGTGCGCTTGCGGCTGCCGTCAAGCCTGGAGTTTCCGCGATGGACATTGAAAACCTTGCCGTACAGCTCATAAAAGAGGCTGGAGGAGCTGCTTCATTTAAAATGGTACCTGATTACCACTGGGCAACCTGCATTAACGTCAATGACGGTGTCGTTCATGGGATCCCTCGTGCTGAAACCGTATTTAAAAAAGGTGATATTATAAGCGTTGACGTCGGAATCTACTATGAAGGCCTTCACACAGACTGTGCAACCACCGTATATTTGGGTGATGATCCTGAGGTTAAGCGCTTTACTGAGGCTTCTCGAGCGGCATTAAAGGCAGGCATTAAAAAGGCACAGGTTGGTCGAAAAATAGGCGACATTTCTAAAGCAATTGAAGAGGTCTTAATTAAGCATAAAATTAACCCGGTTTGGAACCTAACTGGCCATGGGGTGGGACGAGAGCTCCATGAAGATCCCCGTATTCCAAACTATTATTCTGGATCGAAAGATGAAAAGCTAGAAATAGTGCCGGGAATGACACTTGCGATCGAAGTAATGGCAACACCAGGGTCTGGCGACATGGTTCTCGCAAAAGACGGTTGGACACTACGTACAAAAGATGCTACAATTGCAGCGCTTTTCGAGGAGACAATTGCAGTCACGAAAACAGGCACATTTGTATTAACATAAAAGACATTATGAAGGTAATAAATCAAATTTTTGAGGGTGAAATAAGAGAAATTTTACCAAACACCATGTACAAGATTACCTTAAGTGATGGAAGGGATGTCATTGGCGTTCCATCTGGAAAAATGCGAAGAAGTTTTTTTAGATTATTGCCAGGCAATTATGTGAGAGTTGAAATGACACCTTATGATAAGGCTCGTGGCCGAGTCATTGGAAAAGCATAAAAAGAGATTATTTAATAAAAATATGAAAGTACGATCATCAGTCAAACCAATATGTAAAGATTGTAAAGTTATCAAGCGCCGTGGAGTGCTTCGTGTTGTGTGTGTGAATAAAAAACACAAACAAAGACAAGGATAATTTTAGCAAAAAAGGGAATGTACATTGAACAAGTTTTCATGTACAATTGACCTCGCTCGAAGGGACAGATATAACTGTCTTTGAGCTTTTTTTTGAAAACCGCTTAAAACCTATGGCTCGTATTGCAGGACTAGAACTAAATGACAATTGGAAAGTAGATTATGCCTTGACTCGCATCAAAGGTATAGGCTGGCCGCGTTCGAAAAAAATGCTTGAAACAACCGGAATTGATAATACCCGACGGGTAGCAAGTCTTACCGCAGAGGACGTTACTAAAATCACAACTGCACTTGACGCGTATACGACAGAAGGAGATCTCGTTCGAGAAATCCGAAGTAATATTCAGCGAATTCGAGATATCAGTGCATACCGAGGAGTTCGACATACTCGAGGACTTCCAGTTCGTGGACAACGAACCAAGTCAAACGCACGAACCAAGCGTGGAAAGAGAAAGACAATTGGAGCGTTTAAGAAGGATATGCTTGCAAAGGCAGCTCCTAAGAAAGACTAATCATGGCAGCATCATCAAAAAAACAACCAGTTGAACACGGAAAAGTATATATTTCTGCGAGCTTTAACAATACGCTTGTTACTGTTTCTGATGAAAATGGTGCAACCATTGCATGGGGTTCAAGCGGAAACTCAGGTTTTAAAGGTGCACGGAAAGCAACTCCGTATGCTGCAACAACGGCAGTCGAAACAATTTTAACCAAAGCTCGAGACGAGCGAGGACTTACATCAGTTGATGTGTTTATCAAAGGACCTGGTCCTGGACGAGACGCTGCACTTCGCGCAATTCGTGCAACTGGAGTGAGAATTGCAATGATTGCTGACGTGACGCCAATCCCACATGATGGACCACGACCAAAAAAGAAACGACGAGTATAAAAATCACACTATATGCGATACACAGGACCAAAAGACCGATTAAGCCGACGAGAAAACTTTGATTTGTTTGGAAAAGGAGCAAAGTTAACTCGTTTAAATATTACCCCTGGGGTTCATGGACCGAAGGGATCTATGCGTGCTCCATCTCAGTATGGTCGCCAACTTCGTGAGAAGCAGAAGGTGAAGCGAATGTATGGATTAACTGAAAAGCAATTTTCAAAATATGTGACTCAAGCGCTTGCAACTAAAGGTAACTCAGTAAATGCGCTCTTTGCAAAACTTGAGAAACGGCTCGATAATGTAGTATATAGATTGAAGTTTACTGAATCTCGCCCTCAGGCCCGACAACTCGTTTCACATCGTCATGTGCTTGTTAATGGAGAGAAAGTAAACATCCCGTCTTACCAGGTTCGCCTTGGAGACGTTATTACAATCACGTCTAAGGGAATGGAAATCCCATCAATTGCGGTATTATTAAAAGACGCCGAAGCAGAAACACCTGAATGGCTTACTCGTAAAGGTGCAGCAGGAAATATTAAACGAGAACCAGCAAAAGATGACGTTCGAGAAGCAATCAGCGAACAGGACATTATCGAATTCTATTCACGATAAAGTGTGCAGTTCCGGAGTATAAAAGCGATTTTTCTACTCTCAAACTGTAAATTTTTAATTTACTTAAAGCCAGGAGGTGATACACGATGAATCCAACATTTGAAATAAAAGAAGAAATAAACGAAAGTAATTACTGCAAATTTGTAATTACTCCATTGCTTGCAGGGTATGGAAATACTCTTGCGACTGCGTTGCGCCGTGTCTTATTGACTAGCCTTCCAGGAGCCAGTATTACTACTGTGCAAATCAAAGGAGTTAAGCACCAATTCACTACTCTGAAAGGAATGCGTGAAGATGTGCTCGACTTTTTACTTAATCTTAAAAAGGTTAATTTTAGGTATAACGGGGACACTCCAGTGAAAGCTACATTGAATGTAAACTCAGCAGGAGAAGTAAAAGCTGGAGATATAGAAGTATCTTCAGAAGTTACTATCGCTAATCCCGAACTCGTACTCGCAAACCTTGCAAAAGGTGCGACACTCTCAGCTGAACTAACAATTGAGGCGGGTGTTGGGTATTCCTTAGCGTCTGATCGCCCAAATGAAGCGATTGGTGTCATCCCACTTGATGCAAGCTTCTCACCTGTTACTCGTGTAACACCTAAGATAGAGGAAACCCGTGTTGGTCGTGTTACTAACTATGACAAACTAACACTCGAAATCTGGACGACTGGAGCTATTTCTCCACAGGAAGCGCTTACCAGTGCCGCAAAGATTTTGGTTACCTATTTCCAACAGATTGTAAATCCAGTTAGCCAGCCTATCGTTGAAGCCGTTGCTATTAGTGACGACTCACTCGGTACAGCAGGAAAGCTTTCTGTTGAGGAGATTGGACTTCCTACTCGCGTCGCGAATGCGCTTGCAAAAGCAGGATTTGAGACCGTTGAGAAGTTAGTAAATGCACCTAAGGAAGAACTGATGAAAGTCAGAAACCTTGGAGAAAAGTCTCTCGATGTAATTCGAGAAGCCTTAAACGAGAAAGGAGTTGATCTTAAATATGCGTAACAAGATATTTGGTCGACAACTTTCGAGAAATCGAAAGTCTCGTGAAGCACTTTTTAGATCACTCATTAGAGAATTATTGCTCAAAGGAAGCATTGAAACGACATTGGCGAAAGCCAAGTCAATTCAGGGTGATGTTGATGGAGTAATGAAGCTTGTCAGCGATGACTCGCTTGCAGCTCGTCGAACATTGCTTTCTCGATTTGCAAATAATCGAGAGCTTGTAGCGCATGCGTATAAAACGTATGGATCTACTGCAAAGGAGCGAGTAAGTGGATACACACGTATCATAAAACTCGCACCACGACGTGGAGATAATGCTCAAATAGCACGAATTGAATTTGTGCAAAGTGAATCAAAAGAAGTAGTTTCTGAAGTAAAGCCTGTTAAAACGGCTGACGCTTCGTAACAAGCTACAGGCAGCAAGTTGAAACACACTTGTTGTCTGTGACGAGTTACGAAAACATTAAAAATGATTAAAACATATCAACCAAAAGCAAAAGATGTGCGCCGAGTTTGGCACGTTATCGATGCCTCAGATAAGGTATTGGGCCGTATGGCAACTGACGTTGCAATGAAGCTCATGGGCAAGCACAAAGCTGATTATTCCGCTCATATGGATAGCGGAGACTTTGTTGTGATCCTAAATGCCGAGAAAGTCGCGGTTACTGGTAATAAAGAGGCACAAAAAGTGTATTATAGCCATTCAGGATTTCCTGGAGGATTTAAAGAAGTTTCCTACAGCAAATTGAAAAAGGATAATCCAGCACGTATTATAGAGCTCGCGGTTCGAAGAATGCTTCCTGTGAATCGACTTCGGGACGATCGTATGACTCGTTTGCGAATTGTCGTTGGAGATAAAAATCCATTCGCTGGACAAACAAATGCAGGACAATCAACTAAATAATTATGGCAGCAGCAACTACAATTCCTAAAAAGACTAAAAAAGATTATACCTATGCAGCAGGACGTCGCAGAGAAGCATCTGCACGTGTTCGTGTTCACAAAGGACAAGAGGAAAGCACTGTTAACGGTATCGTTATTGGGAAATATTTTTCAGGTCCTTCAATGACCGCTCAGTGGCAGAAGCCATTTTTGCTTACCGAAACACTTGCAAAGTTCTATATAACTGCAAAGGTCTCTGGTGGAGGTAAAGAAGGTCAACTTGAGGCAGTTATTAATGGAATTGCACGAGCACTTTCTGAAATTGATACAGATAAATTTAGAGTTTCCCTTAAGCAAGCAGGTCTTCTTACTCGTGATTCACGGATTCGCCAACGACGAAAAGTTGGTACCGGAGGAAAATCTCGACGAAAGAAGTCATCTCCAAAGCGATAATTAGACCCATAATTGACTTATCGGGTATTGTCTCCTATAATTCTTATCCTAGTCATAGAATAAGGAGAATGCCTTGGAATTTTTGATCTGTCTCTCTCCATTTGTTAGTATCTTTGGCCTTACACTCTTAGTCCTTTTTTGTGCCTATTTGTATACCAAAGAGGTACATCTTTACTTGGGACTTGGAATGCTTTTTGTATTAGGGCTTCTGTTACTTACAACTGAGTGGCTCGTTCGGGTTTGTAAAAGAAAAGGAAAGGAGATGGAATTCTTTTTCGCCATTCAGGTATACAATTAGTTTTTCGCTCAACATATATTGCGTCAGGTAACTCCTGACGCTTTTTTTGTAGCACACTCTCGGCTATACTAGCGTCATGGCTGCATCACGACTATCAGAAATAAGACAAGTACGAATCGAAAAAGTTAAAAAGCTCAGAGAAATGGGAATCGATCCGTATCCTGCCAAAGCTTCAAAAGAATATTCAAACGAGCATATTATTAGTAAGTTTGAAGAGTTTGATGGAAAGACTGTTACCCTTGCAGGGAGACTCATGTCGTGGAGAGAACATGGAGCACTTATTTTTGGACACCTCCTCGATGGAACTGGGAAAATACAAGTTTTTATCCAAGAGTCTGAACTTGCGCCTACAAATATTGAACAAGGAACCTTGGGATTTTCGGACCTATCACTTGTTGATATTGGAGACTTCATTGAAGTGTTTGGAGCTATTACAAAAACCTCTCGTGGAGAGATTTCTATTATTCCAAAAACAGTAAAAATTTTAACAAAGTCTATCCGTCCACTTCCAGAAAAATGGGAAGGGCTTACTGATCAAGAACTGATATATCGAAAGCGATACCTTGACCTTGTTATGAATCCTGACCGTAAAGCACTGTTTATTCGCAAATCAATTTTTTGGGATGCGAATCGCGAGTTCTTGAAGTCTAAAGGATTTATCGAAGTGGAAGCACCCGTTATGGAGCACGTTACCGGAGGGGCGGACGCACGACCATTTGTCACGCATCACAATGCACTAGATGAGGACTTCTATTTGCGTATCTCAACCGAGCTTCCTCAGAAACGATTAGTTGGTGGTGGATTTGAAAAAATATTCACGCTTGCTCCAAACTTCAGAAACGAAGGTATCGATGATGAACATCTACAGGAATATTACCAAACAGAATGGTACTGGGCATATGCAAATTATCGAGACAATATGAGTTTAGTTCAAGAAATGTTCCGCTTCATTGCAGAAAAGGTATATGGTAAAACCGTTTTTACTAAAGATGAGCATACCTTTGACCTTGCAGCCCAGTGGACTGAGATTGACTATGTTGAAATCATAAAAGAGCGTCTTGGTATTGATATCTACACTGACACCGATCAAAGAATGCTTGAGGTTCTTACTGAGCAAGGAGTTAGACTCGCTGGTGCAATTAATAGAAACCGGCTTGTTGATAACCTTTGGAAAGTAATAAGAAAAACTATTTCTGGCCCTGCATTTTTAATCAATGAACCGAAGTTCATGTCACCACTTGCAAAGTCACGTCCAGAAAATCCTGAGCTAACCGAGCGCTTCCATGTGATTATTGCAGGTACAGAGCTTGGAAATGGGTACTCAGAGTTAAATGATCCGGTAGACCAGTATGAGCGTTTTCTTGAGCAGCAAGCCGCTCGTGAAGCAGGAGACGACGAAGCCCAGATGATGGATATAGACTATGTTGAAATGCTTGAATATGGAATGCCTCCAGTATCAGGGTATGGTCATTCTGAGCGAGTCTTTTGGTTCCTTGAAAACGTGGGTGCACGAGAGGCAACACTCTTCCCTCAAATGAAGCGAAATATAGATGATTCTGT